>MAAC01011804.1_pt1 | contig 48421 bp, 35 predicted proteins | sample 1115981 | NCBI WGS metagenome assembly MAAC01 (sample SAMN04961126, study PRJNA320927) | seawater metagenome | isolation source: sample BD02T64 sea water enriched with oil for 64 days | place: USA:Gulf of Mexico | collected 2013-07-27 | reverse complement strand
CTTTGGCGGTGAAGTACGCTTAATAGGAAATAGTTTTAATGAAGCACAAGAGGCTTCTGTTAAATATGCCGAAACTGAAAATAAAACGTTAATCCACCCTTTTGATGATGTCGACGTCATTGTAGGCCAAGGCACTGTAGCAAAAGAGTTATTACAACAATTACCCAATGCCGACGTGGTTTTTGTGCCTGTTGGTGGTGGTGGTTTACTTGCGGGTATGGCTGTGTATTTAAAGCAACTTAGCCCTAATACCAAAGTTATTGGTGTTGAAGCACAAGACTCTGCTTGCCTAAAGTTGGCCTTAGCGGCTGGAAAGCCTGTTGATTTACCTCAAGTTGGTTTGTTTGCCGATGGGGTAGCAGTAAAACGCATTGGTGAGCATACTTTTGGATTAATTAAACGTTACTGTGATGAAGTTATTACGGTTACAACCGATGAAATTTGCGCATCAATAAAAGACATTTTTGAACAAACCCGTGTTATTGCTGAACCTGCTGGAGCCTTATCATTAGCGGGCTTACAAAAATATTGTGGCACTAGTGAGAAAAGTGGACAGTCTTTAGTTGCAATACTATCAGGCGCTAACATGAATTTTCATAGTTTACGTTATGTTTCCGAACGCTGTGAATTAGGTGAGAAAAGAGAAGCTGTGCTTGCGGTAACGATTCCAGAAGAGAAAGGCAGCTTTAAACGTTTTTGCCAAACCATAGGTAACAGAGCGATTACCGAGTTTAATTACCGCTACACTGGCGAGCCAAGCGCGAATGTTTTTGTTGGTGTCCGTTTAAGTGGTAGTACAGAAGAACGTCAGAAGCTACTTAACGAGTTAGCAAATGCTAACTATCAAGTCAATGACTTCACCGATAATGAATTAGCAAAATTACATGTTCGCTATATGATCGGTGGTAAAAATCGAGTTGATAATGTTAACGAACGAATATTTAGTTTCGAATTTCCTGAACACCCTGGCGCATTAGAAAAATTTCTTGATGCTATGGGTGAAATTTTCAATATAACCCTCTTTCACTATCGAAATCATGGCGCTGCATTTGGGCAAGTTCTCGCTGGCTTTGAAGTAAGCAGTGACAAAGAAAATAAATTTTTTCAACATTTAAATGCTTTAGGCTACCAGTACCAAGAAGCGACGAATAACCTCGCCTACCAAGCCTTTCTCAACTAATATTTATTTACTATTTTGCTGGGCTCAACCAAGGGCCCAAATTTTTCTATCGCTAATTGCAGAGCCTGAGTTAAATCTGCTAACAAATGTTGATGCTTTTTATGAATAAAGTGATACCCCTCGGAGCTGTGAACTTCAAATTTTTGGAATGAGCTTTCATCCAAATCACCTATGGTGCCTAATTGTTCTTCATGTACAAGAAGCACATAGTTTAGCCGACCTTTACTTAACATAAGTCCCAAGTTATCTGAACTTTTAACAGCATAAGTGGCAGCCTGTTTTTTTTGCATAAAATTAGCAGACATAGAATAACCAGATACTACACCAACAGTATTATTCCCATTGTTTAATACTGAGGCTTGACAATTAACCTCTCTATTACAATAAAGTACCAGAGAACCTCTTGCTAACATCACAGGTACTAGCAGTAGATTAGTATATACCTGCTCTATCTCTTTCTCTGCCACCATCAAACCATCGAACCGCCCTGCATCAACCATTTCCCTTGCTCTGGCAGTTAACAACTCTTCAAATTTAACTTTATAGCCTAACTGGTTATATGCGTATAATAAATACCTTTCAAATCGATAACTCATTCTATCCGACAATGGAACGGTAATGTGCATAGTACTAACCCTTGATAAAGCCTGAGCATAAGTATGTGCGCTAGAAGAAGCGAATAAGAAAATAACCAAGAGGCAGTAATAGTTAATTACACATTTCATAATTTTCGACAATCAAGAATACCTTACTAACAGTTTAGTTGAACAGATAAAAACCGGTCCAAACTAGCAAAAAATAGCTCATATGCCATAGTTATAACATGAAACTGTTGTTTCTTGGTTAATCCTTAAGGCAATAAAATGCAAACTGATACTAGAAAAGTTATAGAAGCCGTTTCAAATACTTATGGGGATGATTTTTTCAATGCTATCACTTTAGCCTTTCACAAAATTATCAAAGCAGACTACACTTTCATTGCTATAGTAGATAAAGAGGCATTTGTTTCTAAAACTGTTGCGTTAGTAGCCAAAGGGCAGCTTGCTGACAACTTTGAATATTCTCTTACAGATACACCCTGTGCCGATGTTTCTGATAATTCTATTTGTTATTATCCTAATAATGTCTGCGCAGCTTTTCCAAAAGATCAGTTATTAATTGATATGAGCATAGAAGCTTATCTTGGAACACCTTTACATGATTCCAAACAAAATGTTATGGGCTTAATTGTCGCTTTGTATGAAAAACCATTAGAAGATGACACCGATGTACTGACACTGTTTCAAATATTTTCTGGTCGTATTTCAGCTGAATTGGAACGTCGCGATTACGAAGCTTCATTAGAAGAAAAAGTCCTTTCTCGGACATTGGCACTTTCTACAACTGTCGAACAATTACAAAAAGCACAACAACAGTTGGTAGAATCAGAAAAGATGGCAGCCTTAGGTGGTTTAGTTGCAGGTATTGCTCATGAGGTAAACACGCCACTGGGTATTGCCATTACCACACATAGCATTATCGCTGACGAACATAAGCAGCTAACCAACAAAATAAAGAATGAAAATCTCACCAAGAAAGACATGGATCACTATCAACAAGCAGTGGATAGTGCCCTAAGCATGCAAGGAGACAATCTTATACGCGCGAAAAAGTTAATTACAAACTTCAAAAAAACTGCGGTTGATCAACATCAATTAGAAATTGAAACTATTAATGTTAAAGATTATTACAATAGAATAATTTCCACTCTTAGCTCTATTTTGAAAACTAAAAAAGCTTCTTTAGAAATAACCGGTGGTGGTGATATCAATTTAGCTACCTATCCTGGTGTTCATGCCCAAATACTAACAAATTTAATCACCAATAGTGTTCGTCATGGTTTTCTTGATATTAAAGATAATCACATTGTCATCAATATTACTCAGCAAAAAGGTAATGTTGAAGTGCACTATCAGGATAACGGTATTGGCTTGTCTGCTGAGGCTAAAAAACATGTTTTTGATCCTTTTTTCACCACCGCCAGAAAAACGGGCGGGGTTGGCTTAGGCATGTCGATTGTTTATAACTTAATCACTCAGAAACTAGGTGGCAAAATCTTTATTGATAAAAAGAGTCGCGGTGCTGGTTTCCTTTATCAATTTAAAGAAAGCATATAAAAAATCATAACGTTGATAAATTACATCAAAGAAAACAAACTGTTTACTACTTTAATCAACCTTATCTCCTTCTATATCTCCAAAAACGATAACACTACATATAGTACCTAATAAAAATATGAGTGCCACATATAGAGAAGTTTTGACTAAAACTTGATCTCGATCAACTAATTAAAACATGTAAATACTATATATTGTGCTTAGAAAAAACAATAACACCATATATAGATTATCAGATGAGATTTAATTGCACTCACGCACTGATTAAAAAACTGCTCATGCCAAAGTTTTTGGCCTAAAAACACGCTATATTCTTATGAGAAGAAAAATAATGAAAGAACGAATAATTACCGATACCATCGAAACTGCGGCTGTTTTCGACCCGAACCATTTACAGTTAGCCTCGCAAGATATTTGGCGATCAAAATATCAATTAAAAACCCCATCAGGGAAGCCTGTCGACCATTCGGTCATCGATACGTTTGAACGTGTTGCAGAGGCTATTGCAGAAGTTGAAACTACACCAGCGAAACAAAAAAAATACCGTACAGAGTTTTTATGGGCACTGATGAATGGTGCTGTGCCTGCGGGTCGGATCGTTTCAAATGCAGGGGCTGGAGAGCAAAAGCCCACAGCCTCAACGATTAACTGTACCGTATCGGCTACGATTAAAGATTCGATGCAGGGCATCGTCGGTGAAGCGGTAAGTAAAGCGAGTTTAACCCTAAAAGCGGGTTGTGGAATTGGTTATGATTTTTCAACGATCCGACCTGATGGTGGTTTTGTTGCAGGTGCTGGCGCTACAACATCTGGCCCATTACCTTTCATGGATATTTTCGACACCATGTGTAAAACAGTTTCATCATCCGGTGGTCGTCGTGGCGCGCAAATGGGGACGATTGATTGTCAACATCCAGATATCATGGCTTTCATTAAATCAAAGCGAGAAGATGGTCGCTTACGTCAATTTAACCTTTCGATATTAATCACTGACCCTTTTATGGAGGCCGTTAAAGCGGATACTGATTGGCTGTTGGTATTCCCTACCAATCAAAATGAAATTGATCACGAAGGCTTGCAGTATGACCCGATGAATAATTCAAAGGATGTGATCTGGCGAGAGTGGTCGGTATCTATGGACGGATATTTAGAAAACGATGCCGGTGAAACTGCGTGTAAAGTTTACCGCACCATACGTGCAAAAAACTTGTGGAACATGATCATGAGTGCAACATATGACTATGCTGAGCCGGGTTTTATTCTGATCGACAAAGTTAATGAATTTAATAACAATTGGTTTGCTGAACTTATCCGCGCAACCAATCCCTGTGGAGAACAACCGTTACCCCCAAATGGATCGTGTTTGTTGGGTTCAGTCAATTTAACCGCTTTTGTTAATAACCCTTTTACCGCTCAAGCTAGTTTTGATTGGAAACGATTTAAGAAAGTTGTCCGCATTTTCACGCGTATGCTTGATAACGTGGTGGAAATTAATGGCTTACCATTGCCAGAGCAAATTGCAGAAATTGAAAACAAGCGCCGCCACGGTATGGGCTATTTAGGCTTAGGCTCTGCAATGACCATGCTTGGTATGAAGTATGGTAAAAATAACTCGGTGAATTTCACTAGTGAAGTCACTAAGCAATTAGCATTAGAGGGGTGGCGTGAAGCGACAAGGCTTGCCAAAGAAAAAGGTGGTGCGCCATTCTTAAACGAAATGTATACCATTACTGGGGCTTTATTGCGTAAACGCCCCGAGTTAGCTGCAAAGTACAAGTTAGGTGATCAGGTTAAAGGTGTTGAGTTACACATTAATTATAGCCGTTACATGAAAAACATTGCCGCCGAGCTAGGCGACCAATGGGTAGAAGAAGCGTTAACTACAGGCTTACGCTTTACTCATCACAGCTCGATTGCCCCAACAGGAACCATTGCTTTATCTATAGGAAACAATGCCAGTAATGGTATCGAACCAAGTTTTGCCCATGATTACAAACGTAACGTGATTGTTCCAGGAAAATCAACCAAACAACAAGTGAACGTTCGTTCAGCCGAAGTATTAGCGTATGAACGATTAATGAAAAGCACACATGGTGATGATTGGGAATTACCAATGAGCAAAATGGGGTCTGTCTTGTCACTGGATTTATCGCAATTGCCTGAAAGTTTTGTTGATACGTCGACAGTTACACCATCAGAGCATATTGCAGTGCAAGCAGCGGCCCAAAATTGGATAGACAGTTCAATTTCTAAAACGATTAATATTCCAACCGAATTCCCTTTCGCTCAATTTGAAGATGTTTATTTAGAAGCTTATACCGCAGGACTAAAAGGATGTACAACTTTTCGATTCAATCCTGAAAACTTTTCAGGTGTTCTTGTCAACGAAGCTGACCTGGCAAATACAGATTATCAGTTTACCGTTGAAGGTGGTGACGTAATAACCGTTAAAGGCAATGCAAAGGTAATTTACGAAGGGCAAGAACATATAGCTTCTAACTTATTTGATGCGATCAAAGAAGGGCAATACGGACGTTTTTAGCGCTTAGATTTTAGCGTTTATTTTGTGGCATGAGCCAATACGCCTCATTGCGCCGTTGCATCAGAGCATCAGGGCATATCAACTACCACAAACGACTTAAAGCAAAACTAAATTTGTTAATCTGGTTTCAATACCAGTCACTTAAAAGAGACACATTATGACACACTCATCTTCGCCGCAAAAACCGATCGAGATCAGTAAGAAAATTACTGGCGTATCGGTATTAAATAAAGAAAGTACCTCTTTAGATAAAAACAACAACGCTGTTGGCGCCTTGAAAAAAAAGGACAAAACAATTGAAATTATTGAAAAAACTAAGCGCCCGAAACAATTAGATTCAAGAACATATAAGATCAGAGCCTCATCAGGTTACGAACACGCATATTACGTGAGCATTTCGAATGTTGTTCTTAATAAAGGCACCGAACTAGAGGAAGTGCGCCCCTATGAAATATTCATCAATACCAAAGACAAAATTAGTGTCCAATGGGTACACGCCTTGACCTTTATGATGTCGGCAATCTTTCGTAAAGGTGGTGAATATATGTTCTTATTAGATGAATTACGTGAAGTTTCTTCATCGAATGCGGGTTGGTTTGGGCAACATACACGCGGTGGTAATCCTAGGTACATTGAGTCGATGGTTTCAGCTATCGCCGATACGATTGCTTACCATGTTGAGCAAACCTGTGGCGTTGCTATTGAAGCGGTAGAATTATCGAGTGAGGCCAAAGAAATTATTGAAGAAAAAAAAGCTAAATATCTGAAAAACCACACATCAAGCACATCCCCAACAGAAATAACTGATGAGGATGCAGGGATGCCAAATGCGCTGGATTGCCCTAAATGTAAAGTGCGCAATGCGGTGATCAAACTCGATGGCTGCTTGACATGTGTTTCATGTGCCGATTCAAAATGTGGTTAATAATCCAATTTCACTAAATTAAAATCACTTCACCATGAGTATGGTTACCTTGTTAGCCATACTCTCATCATCCAAGCGACCATAATGCATCACAAAATCTTCTTTTCCATCATGGTTAATATCATGATGCTCAAATAAAGAACCATTTTTAGGCAGTAACATTTTATGTTTGCTCGCTTTACGGTTGAATAACCCTGAACTGCTATTCCCTAAGAAAATAGCTAACTTCTCCTCTCCTGACGATAAAATCAAATCTTGCAGATTATCACCATTAACATCACTTAGCAGCACAATAGGTTGACCACTCCGCCCTGACGATAAGCTAAAGCTTAATTCAACTTCTTTACTGATGAGTGCATCTTCTTCGTAACTGTTATCATCATTTAACGCAAATAATAAAACATTTTGATCTATACCACCGGACAACAAAGCGCCAATAATATTACTGACACTCAATTCAAATGAAGATAATAACACTTCAAGTTTATCATCTTCATTAACATCAATGATTTTCAAGCCTGTTAATGTCCCCTCTGCTTGAATTACTGTATTTGGGGTTTTAGGGAACTCAAGTTGCTTGTTTTGGTTCATGTAACCCAGATAAAATTCATAATCATTGGCTCTGTCTAGCACACCTGAACTTTGCGTAAAGCGAACGATAACATCCACCAAACCGTCACCATTAATGTCCTTCACTTGTTCTACAACACGATGTGTTAAATTGCTTTGATCAGGGCTTGAACCATCCGATTCTCTTATTTCCCACCAATTCAAACCATATATTGACTCAGCTAAGTTAAGTTTTTCGAGTTGAGGGGAAAAATTTCCTTTTATATTTTGACTAAAATAATTGATATTTCCTTTGGTAACCCAAGCAATATCCTGACGATCATCTTGGTTGAAATCTGCAAAAAACAAAGTAATTGGTTTGAAAGTAACGCCACCTCTGCTCAGTTCAACTTGCGTATTAATCGCTAAATGCTGAGCGAAAGAGCCTTGGGCACTTTTTGAGGAAAGCCATAAATTAGTTTGCTCAAAATCAGGTAGAATAATGTCGTCTAAACCATCTTTATTTACATCTTGGATAAAGTCTTTTTTAGCAATAAAACTTGATTCGTTTAGCAAAAAAATAGAATTAATATTTTGCTTATGTTGAAGGTATAATCCCGATTGTAAACTTTCATCTTCTTTGAGGTTAGCATTATATTTAAGAGTAACCACCTTATTCTTTGCTAAAAAATAGAGCCCTTCCTTATTTTCACTAACATCAAAGGCAAAATACTCATCGGTTAGAAGCATTTTATCCAATAATTGAAAACTGTTCGTTTTTCCATTAAAAACATAGGCCGCTAGCCACGTTTGATTTGACTCATCATGCCCAATCACAACAATCTCATCAACTGAAGACTGTTCATTAGCAACTATATCAACGGCAATAACCGGTAAGCTGACCTTAAACGGCGCTGTAATGGTATAACGATCAAAGCCAAATTTAGACCCAATAAGTTCACTTGAACTCGCAAAAACTGGCGAGGCTACAGAAAATCCCAAACAAAATGTCAGGCCTAATATCAAACCTACTAATAATCGATAGTGCATAACCGTCCTTTTACAAAATTTTTGTTTATCTTACTTGCTTACTAAATTACTTACTTGCTAACTTTGTATCAATTTATGACGGTAATCTACCAAGTTGACTAAGCTCTGAGCTGGGAAGAGATTCAATCAATTTGGTATTACCTTATAAGCACAGCGCCTTGCACCTTCAACTATATGTTCCTCTCGAGTTACAGCAGCAACATCATTAAGTAAGCTTTGAAATAGATGTAATTCACTTCGACAAAAATTTACGCATTTAGTTGCCGCCGCGCAAATCGGGCAATGATTTTCTAGCAACCAATAGAAATCATCTTCAATAGTCACCGTCGCCATATAACCTTCATCACTACGCAACTTGGCAAGCATTGCTAATTTTTCTTCAACACCATATTTGTCAGCTAGCGCTAAACGATACGTTTGCATTGATGATTCTTCCCTATTAGCAATGAGCTTATCTAAACCATCATCTCCAAATACTGCTATAACAGAATCAATCAGCTGAACAGTCAATTCATCATGGCGGTTGGCAAAATGGTTATTACTTTTTTCTGTTAACGACCAATAACGGGTTGGTCTACCTCTAGCGGCTTTTTCATCTTTAAATGTTACATCTCCAGATTCTTCTAGTGCTTGCACATGCTGGCGAATCCCCATAGTAGTAAGCCCTAACTCATTGGCTAATGTTTTCGCTGTTAGCGCTCCTTGAGTCTTTAATAATTGCAAAATTTTGTCATGAGTTTTCATACTGGCTCCATATAATCTTTCCATTTTAGCAAGTGGATTAATCAGTCTATTTATTAGTCATTACTCGTTATCTTATCATTATGTAAACTTTTTTATTTATTTTATTATTGACTTTATTAAGTAAAGATATTACTTTACTTAATAATTAGTAAGTATTTTAGTTTACATAACAAGTAACAGAGAATGAATAGGAGAAAAATAATGAACTTAATTATCATAAGTGCGAGCCAAAGAGAGCAATCACAAAGTGCAAAAGTAGCGCAATATATTGCTGAGACTTCCAGCGGTTATTCAAAGATAGTACATATTGAATTATGTAAATATCAATTGCCTTTATGGGATGGCGAGCAAGAAAGTAAACAATCTCCAAACAGTGATTGGTCAAAGATCAATGGTCAAGTTCGTCAAGCTGATGCACTAATATTAATTACGCCTGAATGGAGTGGCATGGCGTCGCCACTATTGAAAAATTTCTTGCTGATGTCTAGCAGCGAAGATACGGGTCATAAGCCGGCGTTATTAGTGTCAATCTCAAGTGGTATTAGTGGCGCTTATCCAATAGCTGAATTACGTATGAACGCTTTTAAAAATAATAAGTTAGTTGCAATTCCCGATCACCTTATTATTCGAAACGTAACTGAATCATTAAATGATTTTGGTGTAGAACAAAAATCACTATCACAAGCGGATAAAAGTTTAAGAGAACGAATTCGCTTTAGTCTGCATAGTTTATGGCAATACGGTCAAGCATTGTCTTTGCTGCGTAAAACTCAACAAGAAACCCCTTATGTAAATCAAGAGCGGTACAGTTACGGCATGTAAAATTAAATACAAGTGGAGAGAGCAAAATGATTACTTTAGAGCATGTAAATTTGGTGGTAAGAGGTATTGAAGAAACATTAGATTTTTATAAAGCGGCATTCCCTCATTGGACAGTACGTGGTGGAGGGATAGGTGAGTGGTCAGGAAAGCCGCGTAACTGGATCCACTTTGGTGATGATTATCAATATCTTGCATTTAATGATGACGGTATAGGTGAAAACCGTAACCTTGCGGGTCATCAAGTAGGCTTGGCTCATTTTGCCTTTGTCACCAGTGATATTGAGGGTGTAATTGCTCGATTAGCAAAAGCGGGTTTTTCCGTTGATAAAGATGGCGCTGAAGATGCCTACCGCGAAAATGTATACTATGTCGATCCCAATGGCTATGAAGTAGAGTTTGTCCAGTACCATAGTGACTTGCCAGAACAACGGAATCGTTATGAATAATCACCGTTACTCCAATGTGCTGTTATAGTGCGATGAAAATACTTTGCAGCAATTGTCAGGATAACTTAACATTTAACCTAAATGTTAAGTTTATAAGCATAAAGGATTTTCATGCGCCCAAGTTATTGGTTGTTACTGTTATTAATCACTTCTGGTTGTGCAACGATAGGCTTGTACGAATTTGACCAACTATATGGCGTTGCCACGCCAGAAAATCGAATAGAAAACGCCCAAGAGAGTCGTGCTATAAGCCTAGCGCAAACAGAGCACTTTAATACTGTAATTCAACCGATTATAGAAAATCGTTGTGTGGTGTGTCACGGCTGTTATGACGCCCCATGCCAATTAAAACTTGAATCAATGGCCGGGTTAGAACGTGGCGCAAGTAAAGCAAAAGTTTATGGCGAACGATTGATTGCTGCCAAGCCCAGCCAAATGCTGGGGGATTTGCGCAGTCGAGATATAGAAAACATTAAAAAGTTGCGCAGTGAAGGCTTCTTTCCTGTCTTAAACGAACGCCAACAAACTGCGAGTGCTAACAGCCAAGGTAGTGTCTTCTATCAAATGTTGCAGTTAAAACAGCAGCATCCTTTGCCTGCTGACAAGTTGCTCGATGACAGTTTTGATTTAAGCTTAAATAGAACGCAACAATGTCCTACGATAGAAGAATTTGAGCAGTATAAAAATAGCTATCCATTGGCAGGCATGCCTTATGGCTTACCTGCACTTTCAAGCCAAGAGCATAATGCACTGTCAACTTGGCTTAGCAATGGCGCCTTTATGCCTAAAGTAACTATTAGCCAGAATGAACGGGCAATGATAGATAAGTGGGAGAAATTTTTTAATAGTAATGGTAAAAAACAACAGTTAGTTGCTCGTTATCTTTTCGAACACTTATATCTTGCCAATTTATATTTTCAGCAAGGTAGTCAACGCTTTTTTAAATTAGTCCGTTCAAAAACCGCACCGGGTGAGCAAGTTGAGATAATCAATACTCGCCGACCTTATGATAACCCTTTTGATGTCAACGCTAGTTCAGCGATACAAAAACGAGTTTATTATCGATTAGTGAAAAATAATGACACTATCATCGCTAAACGGCATATGCCTTATCGATTTGATTTGGCTAAGTTAAATAGGCTTAAGCAGCTCTTTATTGATACAGATTATCAAGTAACTGAGCTACCAAGTTACCAGCTTAAATTGGCTTCTAATCCGTTTAAAACCTTTCAAGCAATACCGACAAAATCACGATATCAATTTCTATTAGATGAAGCGCAATTTTCCATAATGAATTTTATCAAGGGCCCGGTATGTCGAGGCCAAGTAGCGCTTAATGTTATTGAAGATCATTTTTGGGTGACTTTTGCTGACCCTGAGAATATTGACTATTACCATGTTGATGATTTTGTTCATGACAACAGTGATCTATTGCAATTACCGGCAGCAACCAGTGATAAAAAGCTATCATTGCTGTATTGGCGTCAGTATGCCAGTCGACAGAAAGAATACGTTGCTAAGCAGTTGGCTTATTTAGACAAAATTAACTTTAGACAAAGCGATCTCGATATCGACTTAATCTGGTCTGGGCAAGATAATCCCAATGCCACATTAACAGTATTTCGACACTTTGATAGTGCCTCCGTATTAAAAGGTTTTGTTGGCCAAGCGCCTAAAACAGCTTGGTTTATTACCTATCCATTATTAGAGCGGATTCACTATTTGCTAGTGGCAGGGTTTGATGTTTATGGCAATGTTGGCCATCAATTGAAAACACGCCTTTACATGGATTTTTTACGGATGGAAGCCGAAAGTAATTTCATTGCCCTATTACCGAAAAAAGATCGTAAAAAAGTTCACGAATATTGGTATCGTGATACCAGCAATACCATAAAAGACTATATTTTTTCCGATGACTTTCACCAGTTACCTGAAACTAATATTACCTATCAAAGTAATAAGCCACAACAAGAGTTGTATCAACTGCTTGCCAAGCGCACAAATAATGCCACGGTGAACAATTATCAATTAGATACTACTAGTACCAGCAATAGTAATGATTACAAACTGGCGCGGTTAAATAATATGACAGGTGAAGCGGTGGCTATTTTACCGCAAGTTAGTTATTTGATGGTTACAGGCGAACAAGGGGAGTTTGTTTATACCCTACTTAATAATAGCGCTCACAGTAATGTGGCTCATTTATTCTCAGAAAATGACCGACGTATACCAGCAGAAGATACCCTGACTGTATTAACGGGTGTAGTTGGCACTTATCCTAATGCCTTTTTTAAAGTATCTGAGCAACAGCTGGGAGAATTCGTCAATATTTTAGAGCAAATAAAAACACCACAAGACTATGTCACTTTAAAAGATAAATTTGCCATACGCCGTACCAGTAAAAAGTTCTGGCACTATGCAGACCAACTTCATGCTTGGTACAAAAAACATCAAGCACCGTCAGCTGGTCTATTAGACTTTAATCGACTAGAAAACAAATAAGATGCTTTGCTTATTGGTGCGTAATACCCTGTAACAAAATACTGCCGCTTACACTATTTTACGATAGCGTAAGCGCTAGTCATCTCCTTTCTTCATCTGGTACACTCAGTTAACAAAAATAGTGTAAATAAAATGTTAACTCCCAGCAAGTGAGAAGTAAAAATGAATAAAACTTCGTTATTAATAGCAAGCACCTTACTTAGTACATTAGTTATTGGTTGTTCTGGCCATAATTCAACCGCGGCTGAAAAACAAACATCAAGTCAAATATCTTATCCGGTAACTAAAAAAGGTACAGTCAGCACTGATTATTTTGGCACTCAAGTGGCGGATCCCTATCGTTGGTTAGAAGATGATCGCAGTGATGAAACTGCACAATGGGTTAAAGCAGAGAACAAAGTCACTTTTAGTTATCTAGAGAAAATTCCATATCGTGAGCAACTAAAAGAACGCTTAGCTGACTTATGGAATTATGAAAAAGTTGGCTCACCTTTTAAAGAAGGTAAATATACTTACTTCTACAAAAATGACGGTTTACAAAATCAATATGTTGTATACCGCCAAAAAGGTGATGGGTCCGCAGAAGTGTTTTTAGATCCCAATACCTTCAGTACCGACGGCACAACCTCTTTAGGACAACTTAGTTTTTCCAAAGATGGATCTATCGCTGCCTATACAATTTCAGAAGGTGGTAGTGATTGGCGAAAAATTATTATTATTGATGTCGAAACTAAAAAAGTACTTGAAGAGCCATTAATTGATGTCAAATTTTCAGAAATTTCATGGTATAGCAATAAAGGTTTTTATTATTCAAGTTACGACAAGCCAAAAGGCAGTGAATTATCAGCAAAAACAGATCAGCATAAACTCTATTATCACCAATTAGGGCAAGCACAAACAAATGATCTAGTGGTTTTTGGTGGGAATGAATCGCAAAAACGTCGTTATGTTGGCGGTACGGTTACCGAAGATGATCGTTATTTAGTTATTTCAGGCGCAAAATCAACTTCTGGCAATGACTTATATATTAAAGATTTATCTCAACCTAATAGCCCGTTGGTGACCATTGTTGATAACTTTGATTCAGATACATACTTAATCGAAAACGAAGGCAATAAGTTATATTTGGTGACTAATTTAAATGCACCAAATAAGAAAATAGTCAGCGTAGATGCTGCACATCCAAGTCCGACAAATTGGCAAGACTTTATAGCAGAAACCAATCATGTGTTAACAGCGTCTATAGGCGGCGGTTACTTCTTTACCGAATATATGGTTGATGCTATTTCAAAAGTTTATCAGTACAACTATCAAGGTAAGCAAGTACGCGAGATTAGTTTACCCGGAGTTGGCAGTGCCAGCTCATTAGAAGGTAAAAAAGAAGAAAGTGCGCTGTATTTTTCATTTACTAATTACAAAACGCCAGCAACTATTTATCGCTTCGATGTAAATACAGGCGTTAGTGATATTTATCGTAAATCAGGAGCAAAATTTGATAGCGATAATTATGAGTCTAAGCAAATATTTTATCGCTCAAAAGATGGCACCCAAGTACCTATGATTATTACTTATAAAAAAGGTCTTGAGTTAAATGGTAAAAACCCGACAATTTTATATGGTTATGGTGGCTTTAATATTAGTTTAACACCAAGGTTTAGCGTTACTCGCGCTGTTTGGTTAGAGCAAGGGGGTATTTACGCAGTAGCCAATTTACGTGGCGGTGGTGAATACGGTAAAAAATGGCACAAAGCTGGTACTCAACAAAAGAAACAGAATGTATTTGATGATTTCATCGCTGCTGGTGAATATTTAATTAGCGAGAATTACACTTCAAGTGATTTTCTAGCGATTAATGGTGGCTCAAATGGTGGTTTGTTAGTGGGCGCAGTGATGACCCAACGCCCTGATTTGATGAAAGTAGCGTTACCAGCTGTGGGTGTTTTAGATATGCTTCGTTACCATACCTTTACTGCGGGTGCTGGCTGGGCTTATGACTATGGCACTGCCGATCAAAGTAAAGAGATGTTCAAATACTTGAAAAACTATTCTCCTGTGCATAATGTTAAAGCCGGAGTAAGCTACCCCGCTACTTTAGTAACTACAGGTGATCATGATGATCGCGTAGTACCGGCTCATTCATTTAAATTTGCTGCACAATTACAAGCTAAACAAGCAGGCAGCGCACCAACCTTAATACGTATTGAAACGAATGCTGGCCATGGTGCGGGTACGCCAGTTTCTAAAACCATTGAACAATACGCTGATATTTATGCGTTCACCTTATTCAACATGGGCTATAAGAAATTACTTAACTAGTGAATAAATCCACTTTCGCCAAATTGCATTAGATATTGATCCCGATCAAATACCTGAGTTATTTACTCAGGTATTATAATCAGCAAGTTTAACCTTACAGATTAATTGGAGAACATTATGGGATGTTGTGGCGGCTGTGGTGGTGAAGACCATCAAGAGAAAAAAGAGCAAGAACAAACTCAAGCTCAAGAGCAATCTACTGAACAAAAAGAAACAGCTAACGAAGAGTAATATTTACGAATTAACAACATTAGCTCAAAATTTAGAAAAAAGCAGTGACTATTTTAGTTACTGCTTTTTTGCTTTAAGAAATCCGATTAACAAAGCGAACTGTGCAAAGTAATAACTAACCATAATAGCCAAGTGGACATTTTCTATAGGCATATAAAACTTATCAAAACCTATTAATGAATCAGATAAAACAAAACTAATACCACCCATAACCAACCAAGTATTGGACTTTTCACTAAATACCGTGGCCAGTGCCATCAATAATAATATACTCATATAAGCGACTACCGGTATAAATAAATTTCCTAAACCATCGGCTAATACAGTCAGCATTAATGCGCCATAAATTAGATAAGCAACTAGGGCGATATTAAACTTTGCTTGATTCAACGTCTTTATGTAAGGTTTTAAACTAGCCAAATAAAATAGGTGGGCAATAAAAAAAGCACCCAAACCAAAGATAAACCAATTTCCGCGATCATAATCTAGAATGAAATCACCGCAGGCTGAAAAAACTAAACCAACAATAAAAAACTTACCATCTAAAGACTTACCTTTTAACGATTGCCAAGCAACGCCAATCAGTAATAGCATAGGCAATAACTTAACAGCCCAACTCAATGGGTAAGGTTTGATCAGGGTCGACAAAGCAAAGTTTGCTGCCAATATAACAAACAGTATGGTATTTTTTTTATTCATATGGTGTAGACTTCTTTTGGCTGTAATTGTATTAAAATCATATTTTCGCCGCTTATTTTAACTGTAGATTCACCTTTATATTGTGACTCATCTACAGAGGATATTTTTACTAAGCTCCCTTGAGACACATTGTTTTCCTCTTGCTCATTAATTTTAACTTTAATCTCTCCAGTTAAACTATAGGCAAAATATAGACTGCTTTTAGCCAAGTTAACCATAACTTCTTGTGCGCTAATATAACAACTAACTTGTGGTAGTATTTTTTTCTTATTAGTGATGATATTAAAGTCTTTAATGGCGCCAGCACTAAGTTTCCCTAACGTTTTGCAAGCACCATCAAAGCTGGCAATATCTAGCAAGTTAGCTAAGTTATCACTACTCTTATTGTCATGTTCTAGCATTAATCCCTGACCCGCGATTAAAACCAAATTACGCTGATACCCGGAAAAATCAGAAAATATACCGTCATTAATCACGCTAGCAATACTCAAACGCCAATCAAAATTATCGAGATCGCCACCGTCATTAATTGCCAGCTCAGTAGTTTCACCTAAACCGTTCTTCCATGGAATAGTTTTAAATTGTTGTGGAGCAATAACTTGCAACAAAATTTACCTGCTTAAATCATAATATAAGTAATCTTTATCTTACCTTAGCCAATACTACTGGCAATATATATTTTGCTAATTCTTTTATTAAATAACTTGCTAACAAGGGGATGCTAACGTTAGTATTGCCCAGTATTTTTAGTCTAAATAAGAATTAGACAATCAATACAAGACTTGTCGGAGTGCCAAAGGCTGAGATCGCGTAAGCGGGATCCGTAAAACCTGAACAGATTAGAATCTGCGTAGGGAACAAGAGTAAACAGTATTTATCGAATACTGTTTTTCTTTATTACTCACCTTTATTGTTGTCATTCCGCTTCATTTTTAATATTTTAAAAATAGGTAGCGACCATGAACGAACAAAGCAAAAAAAAACCAAGCAGACGTGAAAAACGTGAAGCTGCACAAACATTTTTACAAAATGTTTCAGATCAATCGTTCCCCAATTCTAGAAAAATCTACGTTGAGGGAAAACTGCACGATATCAAAGTTGGTATGCGTGAAATTACCTTGTCAGATACTCTTATTTCTCCAGGAAGTGGCGACGGTAAAGATAATCCTGTCTATGAAAAAAATGAACCACTTTGTGTTTATGATACCTCCGGGTTCTATACCGATGACAATGTTGAAATTGATGTTCACAAGGGTATTCCACGTTTACGTGAATCATGGATAGACGCCCGTGGTGATGTAGAGTTCTTGCAATCAAATAGCTCTCAATACGCACAACAACGATTAGCAGATGAAGGTGTTGACCATATTCGTTTTGAACACTTACCTAAAATGCGTATTGCCAAAAAAGACAAGAATGTTACTCAAATGCATTACGCTCGCCAAGGCATTATCACTCCTGAAATGGAGTATATTGCCATTCGTGAAAACTTAAAGCGCGAACAAGTTAAAGATGAGATTTTGCTTCAGCAACATAAAGGTGAGTCGTTCGGTGCTACTTTCTTTAGCGAAGGAGGCCCTGAGAAAATTACTGCTGAATTTGTTCGTGATGAAGTAGCTCGCGGACGCGCTATTATACCGGTAAATATTAATCATCCTGAATGTGAGCCGATGATCATTGGCCGTAACTTCCTAATTAAAGTAAACGCCAATATTGGCAACTCAGCGGTAACTTCATCTATTGAAGAAGAAGTTGAAAAATTAGTTTGGTCAGCCAAATGGGGCGCCGATACCGTTATGGATTTATCAACTGGCCGTAACATTCACGAAACCCGTGAATGGATTCTACGCAATTCGCCAGTACCTATTGGAACTGTGCCAATCTATCAAGCATTAGAGAAAGTAAACGGTATAGCTGAAAATTTAACGTGGGAAATTTTCCGCGATACCTTAATTGAACAAGCCGAGCAAGGTGTGGATTATTTCACTATTCATGCTGGTGTGTTATTGCGTTATGTTCCTATGACGGCTAAACGAGTTACTGGTATTGTTTCGCGTGGAGGTTCAATTATGGCGAAATGGTGCTTAGCCCATCATAAAGAAAATTTTCTGTATACCCATTTTGAAGACATATGTGAAATTTTAAAAGCCTATGATGTTTCGTTTTCTTTAGGTGATGGCTTACGCCCTGGTTCAGTGGCTGATGCTAATGATGAAGCGCAATTTGCTGAATTAAGAACGTTAGGTGAACTGACTAAAATTGCCTGGCAACATGATGTTCAAACTATCATTGAGGGCCCTGGACATGTGCCACTTCACATGATTAAAGACAATATGGAAGAGCAATTAAAGCAATGTGGCGAAGCACCATTTTATACTTTAGGGCCGTTAACCACTGATATTGCGCCGGGTTATGATCACATCACTTCTGGTATTGGTGCTGCTAATATTGGTTGGTACGGCTGTGCCATGTTGTGTTATGTAACACCGAAAGAGCATTTAGGCTTGCCGAATAAAGAGGATGTAAAAGAAGGATTGATCACGTATAAAATTGCCGCCCATGCTGGTGATTTAGCTAAAGGTCATCCGGGCGCACAAATTCGCGATAATGCAATGAGTAAGGCACGTTTTGAGTTTCGTTGGTACGATCAATTTAATATTGGTTTAGACCCTGAAACAGCCAAATCCTATCACGATGAAACCCTACCGCAAGAGTCAGGAAAAGTTGCGCATTTTTGTTCGATGTGTGGCCCTAAATTTTGTTCCATGAAAATTTCGCAAGAAGTTCGCGACTATGCCGCCGATCTTGAATCAGGTAAGAAGATAGCAATTCAGTTATTGGATGAAACCGTAGTGCTAGATTCAGCACAAGATAGCATAGCGCAGGGCATGGCAGAGAAGTCAGCCCAATTTAAAGCTACAGGTAGTGAAATCTACCAAATTGCTAAATAATGAAAATAGCTATAGTTGGCGCGGGATTAATGGGTAGGCTTTTAGCCTTATCATTGCATCGCCGCGCTGAACTTGAAGTGACTCTACTTGATAAAGACACTAAGTTGGCGCATAACAGCGCCGCTTACGCTGCGGCAGGTTTGCTAACGCCTTTAGGCGAGTCGCTACATTGCGAAAAAAATATTGTAGAAATGGGTTTTGAGTCTTTATCTTTATGGCCAAACTTATTAGCCAGTTTAGACGAGCATACTTTTTTTCAGCAAACTGGTGCTATTATGGTGAGCCACGAACAAGACAAGGGTGACTACCTGCGTTTTGTACGTCATTTAAAAAATAATTACCCAGAACAAACGTTGCAAACATTAAATCGTGCGCAGTTGAATGACTTAGAGCCAGAGCTAGGAAGAAGCTTTAATCAAGGTTTATATTTGCCCCAAGAAGGGCAAATTGGCAATCGACGCCTACTCGTAGCACTACGTAAGCAGCTTGAGCAAGAGGAGGTAAATTGGCTAAGTGAGTGTTTGGTTACTGAAATTAAAGCAAACGGTCACGGTACTACTATTACTTATCAACGAAAAGCCTATAAGCAGCAAAGTAGTAAACAGCAGAGCCAGCACTTTGATTTAGTGATTGATTGTCGAGGCACTGGCGCTAGCATAAAGAATGCTAACAGTGCTTGTGCACCATTAACTGATTTACGCTCAGTGCGTGGCGAAATTTTTCAGTTATTCGCCCCCGATGTTCATTTATCAAGGCCTATTCGTTTGATGCACCCGAGATATCAGCTCTATATTGCCCCTAAGGGAAAAGGCTTTTATGTCGTTGGCGCTACTGAAATTGAAAGTGATGATGAAGCCAATATGACAGTACGTTCGGCGATGGAACTACTGAGCGCAGCTTATAGTGTTCATCCTGGCTTTGCCGAAGCTAATATCCGTCAACACATTAGCCAATCTCGGCCAGCCTTTAGTGATAATCAACCACAAATTATTGTTCAAGATTCATTTGTGCAAATAAATGGTTTGTTTCGTCACGGATTTTTAATTGCACCGGTAGTACTAGAACAAGTGCTAAGTGTGGTCAATAATAAAGTTACGGGTAAAGAGCAAACATTGCCTTATAACCATTTATTATCGGTACAAATGTTACCTAGGCAAACAAGCTCCATACAAAGAAGCGCTATACAAAAACACTCTAAACAAAGAAACAAAGAGGAAGCTATATCATGAATATTCATATCAATGGTCAGGCATATCCACTAGCTCACGAAACTAAAATAACCATTAGTTCTGCATTAACACTCTATTTTATTGAACCACAACAAAGCACTTTTGCCGTAGCACTAAATGGTGACTTCGTTAGTAAAGAAGATTATGACAAAACCTTTGTTAAAAACGGTGATAGTTTAGATGTGCTTTTGCCTATTCAAGGAGGTTAACGGTAATGCCACTAAATATTTATGGGCAAAACCTAGACAGTCGTTTACTTATTGGCAGTGCGCTTTATCCTTCTCCGCAAGTTATGAAGCAAGCCATTCTAGCTAGCGGCTCTCAAGTTGTGACTTTATCGTTGAAAAGGCAAAATCCAGCAGAGCAAGCGGGACAACAAATTTGGCGCTATCTACAAGATATAATGAAACAGGTGGATGGGTATTTATTACCGAATACTGCCGGTTGTAAAACCGCTAAAGAAGCGGTAACGCTGGCGAAAATGAGTCGAGAAATTTTTCAAACCGACTGGCTTAAACTCGAAGTGATTGGTGATGATTACAATTTGCAACCTGATCCTATTGAGCTTATAGATGCGGCTGAGCAGTTAATCAACGCTGGTTTTAAAGTGCTGCCTTATTGCACTGATGACTTAGTCTTGTGCCAACGCTTATATGATTTAGGTTGCCAAGTTATTATGCCTTGGGCTTCACCCATAGGCACTGGCAAAGGTTTAATGAATCCATACAATTTAGAAACGATACGTTTGCGATTACCCGAAGCAACGCTGATTTTAGATGCGGGCATAGGGAAGCCTTCTGATGCTTGTTTAGCAATGGAAATGGGCTATGACGGAGTGTTATTAAATAGTGCCGTAGCCTTAGCAGATAATCCCGTATTAATGGCTAAAGCATTTAGCCAAGCATTACAGGCTGGTGAGCAAGGTTATGTTGCTGGAATTATGAAACAAAGACAAACGGCCCACCCGAGCACCCCGACACTTGATACACCATTCTGGCACCAACAATGATAGCTAAAAAACCGATAATTTGGACTATTTCTGGTAGTGATTGCTCAGGTGGTGCTGGTATTGCTGCAGATATAAAAACGGGCCATGGTTTAGGTGTTGAAGTATGTACTTTAATTACCGCTAATACCGTACAAAACTCAACTCAGCTGATGTCAGTTAATCCTGTTTCGGTTGCTATTTTGCAGCAGCAAGTTGATGCGCTTATCAATGACAAACCGCCATCGGTCATCAAAATTGGTTTATTAGCAACACTTGATCAAGTGGTGTGGTTAACTACAACACTGGAGTATTTAAAACGAAAGTTACCGAAATTAAGTGTCGTTTATGATCCGGTTGGTCAAGCCAGTGTTGGTGGGAGTTTCAATACCATATCGCTCAGTAATTTAACGCAGTTATTACAACAAGTCGATATAATCACGCCAAATTTAATCGAAGCTAATGCACTAGTAAGTTCTCCTTTTCCAGCGAAGGGAAAACAACTTATTGCAGAGTTACTTGCCAAAGAAATCTATCAAAAATTTGCCATTAACAGCATTATTATCAAGGGCGGCCATAGCGATGATAGTGAGCAATGTGTTGATTATTGTTATCACCAATTGAACCAATTAAAACAAGATAATCAAGAGAGAAATCATCAGGCCATTAGCTATCAGCTTAGTTCACCTCGAATTGCCAGTAACTATAGCCATGGCGGTGGTTGTAGCTTTGCCAGTGCCTTAGCTTCATTTTTAGCCTTAAACTACTTGGTACGTGATGCTTTCACCCTAGCTAAGGCTTTTATCAATCAAGGTTTTGTGGCAACACAGCGATTATCCGCTGCGCAGCATCATGATTATTATGGCGCCTTTGAACAATTAACTTGGCCATTTAAATCAACACAAGCAACAGGAACGACAAACACTTTTGTGCACGTTGTTGACGAAATCAATCAACAATATCAAACCTTACCTGCATTTAAGTCGGTCAATTTACAGGGTGAAAAACTCGGGCTTTACCCTGTTATCAATTCAATCGCTTGGTTAAAACGTTTGTTGCCACTGGGATTAAAAATAATTCAGTTAAGAGTGAAAAACTTAAGCCAAGATGAACTTGAACGAGTAATCATTGAAGCGGTGAATTTGGCAAAAGATTATGATACTCGGTTATTTATTAATGATTATTGGCAGCTAGCGATTAAACATGGTGCCTATGGTGTACATATAGGCCAAGAGGATTTATGTGCAGCCGATTTAGCACAAATTCAACAAGCCGGTTTACGTTTAGGTATTAGCACTCATGGCTGTTATGAATTTTTACTAGCCCAACAATTACAACCCTCGTATTTGGCGGTTGGCGCTATTTTCCCAACAAAAACCAAAGATATGACTGGGCAGATTCAGGGGGTTGAAAATTTACGTCAGCTATTGGCACTGAGGCCTAAAATGAAAGAACTGCCAATCCCAGTAGTGGCTATTGGCGGTATTCACTTAAGCCGTGCGCCAGAAGTACTAGCTACTGGCGTAGATAGCATTGCCGTTGTTACCGCAATTACACAAGCAAAAGTTCCAGAACAAGCGGTAGCTGAATTAGTTGCTTTAACCGTGTCATGTTAACCACTTAGCGACACTGATATTGGCCTTTAACATGTTAACCTGTTGCTGATATTTTTCTTTTAAATAAACACCAAAAGTATTTACGTAGTGGTCTAATTGCATTGAAAAGTTAACTGCAAGCAAGCGTACAAATGGTGCACTATTTTAAGGCATTACCCAGTTAAAACCCCTAAGCTAAATCAAGTAAATGTAAAAGCCCACTTGCAACTAAGGGCTGATAACTATTTTAGATTGCCACTCTAGCCAGTCTTCATCAAGTTCTTGATGTAAAGGAAAACTATTAACTTGTGTTTGATCGCCTGTAACATCAAGTTCAGGGCTGGCAAATGCAATTCCACCAGCAATCAGGGTTTCAATTGATTCAGAGTCAATATTAATCCCGGTAAAAATTCCCGCTTCAATATTAATGCCGCTGGTATTCCAAAACTTACTTCCACTATTTACAAGTGGTGCATAGCGCTTAGCAATATTTATGAAAACATCCACAGTATCAGCAACTTGTGATAAATCTATTCCAATAACCTCTCCTACTTTCACCTGACGATAAAGCACTGGATTGCCAATACGTACAGAACCTAAGCGTTGTGAAGTTAACTTAATATTTAAACCATAAGGTAATTGCTTAATGGTTGGCGGCAACTCAAGTGCTTCGAACACTGTTTGTTGCTTACCTGCATTGTCGCTAGGTAAGAGTGCGATAAAAGCACCTTCGAGTAATGATGCTACATTTTTTGAACCGACTAGGCCTATTTCTGGCTCAACTACCCAAAAACTGACGCCTTGTTTTGCAAATTTTGCACCTATATCATTTAACAAAACTAACGCTGTTACACCATCGTCATCATTAAAAACCAAGCGCGTTACAGAGCCTACTTTTTGTCCTTGATAAACAACCTTAGTTTTTACTTTCAAGCCTGTAAAATCATTAAAATGAATACTGATAGCTAAACCTGCATTTTTTGCTTGTTCAAAATGTTCGAATAATTCAAAACTATCTAACTCTTTAACATCAACTGGTGACTTTCTGGTATCAGTTGGATTATAAAAACTAATTCCACCTCGCATAACAGCATCTACTGACTCCGTTTTAACAACAAAGTCACCTAAACCACCACTGAGCATTATGCCACTGGCATTATAAAAGCGTGTATCTGCTCGTATTAGCGACTTATGCTCATCATCAATGGTTAAATTTATACGAACTTTATCTGCATCTTTATCTAAAGTGATATTATCCACTTGCCCAACGACAACACCTCGATAACTAATGCTGCTCCCTGCTGTAGCGACACTTGCACTGTCTGTCACCAAGCTTAATTGCAAACCTGATGCACTTGGATATTTAGCTGGAGGAGAAGTTAATAAAACGAAATTATTTTTAACTGTTTGATTTTTTTTATTAAGATTAAAAGTTATATAAGAGCCACCTAACAAAGCATCTATATCTGTAGCACCAGATAAACTAAGGTGAGGCTTTGCCAACCAAAATTGAGTACCTTCACGCAAAATCTTCTCATATTCAGGCAATAATCCAAGGTATAGTTTGCTTTGATCTCCTTCAACTTCAATATTGTGAATTGCGCCAATTTCAACACCTCGATGCAAAATACGTGTATTGGTATTAATTTTCTCATTCGCAGAAATAACTAAGGTAAAACTTGTACGCTGCTTTGCTAACTTTTGATTAGCAAAGAGATTAAATTTGTCCCCGTTTACAACAGGTTTATCAACACCTTCATTATCAACATTAACAAACGAAATTCCGCCCGTTAAAATGCTTTGCAGGGATTGGGCTTCTATATCAACACCCAAAAGATTTGCCTTTATTTTCATTCCTGAATTGTTATAAAAGTGACTTGTTGAAGTAACATAGTGTTGATACTCCCTTTGAACATGAATATGAATTAAATGCTGCTCTGCACCAACAGTATCAACAGCTTGAACACTACCAATAACTTGTTGTTTAAAATATATTTTACTACCCACCTGTAATGAATGTCGATCATTTGACTCTATAACTAGATGTAAGCCTGGCTCAGTGTATCGATACGGAGGCTTCGCATTATAAACTGAGAATTTATTTGTTGGCTCACCTTGTAGAGAAGGACGAATACTGATGTAAGTGCCTGTTAATAAGGTTTTTGCGTTCGAAATTCCAGTAAGGTCAATGTGAGGAGACACTAAGAAAAATTGAGATTGCTGTGTTAAATAAGGAACAACACGAGGATTAACTTTCGCCTTAGCTGTAATTTTTCTGGTTTTTGGATCTATTTTACTAAAAGACTCGATACTGCCTATGGTTAAGCCTTGATATAAAATAGCAGCATTATGATTAATACCTGAATTCCAGTCTAAGGTAAGCTCAATTTCATGACCCGTTTCTGCTGATTGAAAGTCCGGATGCAAAGGAAAAGTGTGACCATTTTTGGCTGGAGATAATTTTTCTTGATAGCTTAATGTATCAACCGCAATTCCACCACCAATAATAGAAGCTAACGAATCAGTATTTATTTTTATTCCAGCAGTTATTGATGCCGTAACTTGTACCCCACTTGTATTCCAAAAAAGTGAATTTTCTTTTACTAAATGAGCATACTCTTGTTCAATAAAGATATTAATATTAATATCTTGGTTATCTTCAACGTAGTGATAACCGGTTACATAACCGATAGGAATTTGTTTAAAAGTAATAGGGGAATTTTCACTAATCGATCCTAGTACGCTAGTTTGTAAAGTTAGGTGCAGCCCCGGCGTCGTCATATCTAACTGTGGTGCTTCATTCAGGGCAACAAAGTGATTTTGGCTTTCAGCATCTTCATTGGTGTCAGGAATAATGTGAATATAACTGCCTGATAATAAAGTATCTAAACCAGAAACACCTTGTAAGGAAATATCTGCACTAACCAACCAAAACTTCGTATTTTCAGTAAGATAATCAGCGAATGATTTTGATATTTCAACTTCAGCGATGACCGACTGTAAATCATCAGAGGGCACAACTTTACTAACGATACCTGTCACAAGGCCTTTATAACGTATCTCCGTTTTTTTCGGAATAATACCTGCACCATTTTCAAACTCAATAGTGATGAAAACCCCTTGTTCAGAGAGTGCCTTAATCCCTAACCAACCACCAAAAATCAAAGCAATAAAAGGAACAAACCAAATAATTGAAATACCTTGACGCGGTACAACTTCTGGAGATGCTTTTCGCCTATCAACCCTAATACTCGATTTATCCGCTGTCATTTTCGTCCCTATTTCCCAGTGAATCATTCATTTTTTTTATCCCACAGCAACCTAGGATCAAAGCTATTTGCAGCTATCATTGTAAAAATTACCGTTAAGGTAAAATAATTAATCGCAGGCCCTGCTGCAACTGACGTTACAAAACCAAGTTCAACTACAGCCACCAATAATGCCACCACAAAAACATCAAGCATTGACCATGGTCCTAAAAATTCCAAGACATGATAAAATTTACTGTGCTTATCTGGTTTTAATCTTATACCCGTATATGCACGGTAAACCAGAACAAATAAACCTATAATTTTCAGTAACGGTACAATAATACTCGCAGTGAAAATAATGGCAGCTATTGGATATAGACCTTGATCAACAAACTGACCAATACCTGAAAGTATGGTTGATGGATCACCAATACCCAAAGAATATATAATCATAATAGGGTAAAGGTTTGCTGGAATAAAAGCTATTAATGCCGCCATATTCCACGCTAAAGTATATTGTAAACTATGAGGTTTTCGTTGATAAAACATTCCATAGCAGCGAACACACTTAATCTTTCCCCGTTTGTCCGCATAACTTCGCAGCGTATTAAGTTTATGACATTTAGGGCAAAGAGCAAGATTGCTGTTTTTCGCTGTATTAATCGACAAACTCATCCTCCAGCTTTTGCCAAATGTAATCAGGATCTAACGCAACAGAGGCCATAGTAGAGCTAATAAGCCAAAGAATAAAAGCTAACAATCCCATATTCACTGACAGCTCAGTATCATCAATTAACTTATACATAGAAACAACAATCCCTAGCATAAATACATTAAGCATTGCCCAGTTATCTAAATAATGGAAAGCACGAAAAAAATGCAATAATGACGGCTTTAATTTACTGAATTTAAAACAGTAGGTTATATAAAAAGAACCCAATAATCGTACAACAGGCACTGCAATGGCAAATAAAAACACTAAAACGGCGATCATCAAATAACCACGTTCAATAAGTACGATAATACAGTCAAGTAATGAGGCATGATGATATTGACCAGCCAAAGTCACCCCCATGATAGGGAGTAAAATTGCGGGTACTAGTAAAAATATACCCGCCATTGACCAATGATAACTGCGTTCAATTGAATCAACTTTACGCTCTGCCATAGTACTACCACAACGAGTGCATTTCACGCTTTGGCCTTGCTTTAATTCAGGCTTGTCATATAGAGCATCACACTGTTGGCAGGCTATTAATTGCTTAGTATCGATATTGGATCCATTCAAATGTAGATAATCATAACAAGTATTTTAGGAGATAAAATAAAAGAGTCAAAAACACTATAAACAAAAAAGCAGCAATAAATGCTGCTTTTTTAAAATATGAATAAATAGTTCTCTACTATTTAAGTGAAGACATGTATTTCACTAACTCATTAATATCACTATCAGATAGTTTTATAGCAATATTACGCATCATCTTATTATTGTCATTTCCACGACTACCGTCTCGGAAAGTTGTTATTTGCTTTTTCAAGTAATCGGGGTTTTGACCTGCAAGCGCAGGAAACCCTGCTTGAGCCATACCTTTACCTTTAACACCATGACAAGCTACACAAGCAGTAATACCTTTTTGAGCATCACCACCAAAATATAATTTATGACCAACTTGACTAGTTTCTCCGGTTCCTTTAGTTGCTTCTTGAACCGCATAATATGCTGCTAAATCATCCATATCCGTAGCACTTAAACCAGCAACCATACCAACCATTACAGGATCAACACGAGCGCCTGATTTAAAGTCGGCTAACTGTTTAGCAAGATAAGTAGCACTTTGGCCAGCTAACTTAGGGTACATTGGCACTAAGCTGTTGCCGTCAGTGCCATGACAAGCAACACACATTGCCGACTTTTCTTGACCTGATTTTACATCACCAGCATAAATAGCCTTAGCAGATGTTGCCGTTACAACTTCAACATTAGCGGCAGGAGTAGAAGCTTCTGTTGTTGAAGCAGAATCGTCAGAACTAACAGCAGCTTGTTCACCACCACGTGATTGACTTGAGAAATACGCACCTAAATCAGCCATATCTTGTTCAGACAGGTTAGCAGCCATCGGCGCCATCATCATGTCGGTACGAGCACCTGATTTAAAATCCGCTAACTGTTTTGCAATATAAGCAGATTGTTGACCAGCTAGGTTAGGGTAAGTAGGGGCTGGGCTTATACCTGTGGCGCCGTGACATGCTCCACACATAGCAGACTTAGCCTTACCTGCTTCAGCATCTCCCTGTACAGCCGATGCTGTATTGAACATACTTGCTCCTAACAAGAGTGAAAATATTATTTTTTTCATTAAATTGCTCTCTGCTTATCGTTAACTAAATGTGTAATGTTAAATTATGATGGATTTACTTTTAAAATAAATCTCAAAAAGTGACGGCATTTTACACTAATCTATGCGGCGTGTAACATTATCTGAGAAAAATTCATTGAAAAAACACACTATTTTGCATTTTTGCTAATTATTTTGATAATAAATAAACAAGAATAACGCTATAATAGCAGTATATTTTTATTCTGAGTTAAGCCCTTGTCTTCTACCACTATACATTTAAGCAAAGCAACTTTTACCATCAGCGCACCAGATATTCGAAAATTACCAGAAGATAGCGGTATAGAAGTCGCTTTTGCTGGCCGTTCAAATGCAGGTAAATCAAGCGCATTAAACACCCTAACAAATCAAAAAAGTTTAGCTCGTACCAGTAAAACTCCTGGCCGTACGCAACTTATTAACGTATTTGAAATTGGAAACAACAAACGCTTAATTGACTTACCCGGTTACGGTTTTGCCAAAGTACCATTAGAAATGAAAAAGAAATGGCAAAAAGCTTTGGGTGAATACCTAGAGAAACGTGAAAGCCTCAAAGGTTTGGTTGTATTAATGGATATTCGTCATCCGTTAAAAGATTTAGACATGGATTTAATTCAATGGGCTGCCGATAGCGAATTGCCCGTTTTGGCCTTATTAACCAAATGCGACAAATTATCGCAAGGTAAACGTAGTACAGAAGTACTGAAAGTAAAAAAAGTATTGGCACCTTTAAATGCCGACATAAAAGTTCAGGCATTCTCATCACTTAAACGTACGGGCTCTGAACAAGCAAATACTATTATTTGTGATTGGTTTTCAGAAGAGCTTGATCAAGAAATAATTGACTAGAAAAATGTAAAATCTACCCCTTAATTAGGGTAGATTTTATCCTTTTAGTCTCTTCGATTAACTCCATTAGACCGAATTTTATTCACATTTAAGTTCATTAAATGGCGAAGCACATAACGAAAAAGAACTTTTTTAACCCCTGAGAGGTTACTACCGTGACTTGAGTAAAAGTCATCTGGCTGAGTATATTCACCAAAATCATCTGCTATTCCCTCACTTTGTATATAAGTGTCTTCTCCTTTCCAGTCAATATCTGGTGCAGCAAGACATTTAGTTGCAATACCAAAGCCTGAAAATCCTTCACTTTGATTAGCAAAACTATGTTGAATTTGCTTTAGGTATGCTTGGTCAATGATATAACCTTCCAAATTAAGCCAGCGACCATTCTGATAAACTTCAACCCAACTGTGGATAATACGTGTTGGCGCAAAGAAAAACAGATAGTTGGGAATTGCACCGCGCTGTAATTCATTAAAAATAGTAAAACCATGGAAGCGTGTTGATACTCCAAGGGCACGTAACAACGCAATTAATAATGTTCCTTTTGTATTACATTGCCCGTAACCATCTTTAAGCACTTGGCTTGCTGATAAGCGATCATCTGCGTTATAGCCAAAGCGAACTTCATCACGTACATAATTATAAATTTCACCAATAACATCGAATTGTGACAAAAGGCGCCAATTTCTTTGTTCAATTAACGTTTGAATCTTCGGGTGATTAAAGTCCAACATAGGGGTTTCAATTAGAAAATCTTTGGATAAACTAGTCATGACTTCGTTTTCCTTTAACTGATGCAAATAAAGAAAATCCAGCCAGCAAAAAAATGGGGTGTAAAATAAAGCCATGGAATATAGATATATCTGCAATACTTCCATGAATTAATGTTGCCAAAACAACTATTAACGAAATAATAGTTAAAATCGAGGTGTTTATTTTCTGTTTCATAGGTAATTCCTGCTCAATGAATATACCTATAGAATAATCAATCGCTCAACAGGAAACTTGAATAAACTGGCTAACTTTTTTTAAAAAGAGTAAGCGCTTGCCTAATTGACATACCAAAGCTATTTCGAAATGTTCGACTTAAATGGGCGCTATCTGAAAAGCCAGCCAGATGAGCCGCATTAGTAGCAGAGTTATTATTTATCATCGCTTGAATCGCACACATCATTCGTCGCCATAATAAATAAGGTCGCCAAGCAATACCTAACTCTTCTCTAAATAAATGCAGAAAACGACTTTCCGATAAAGCCAATTGACTAGCGACCTCTGCAGCTCGCCAATTTGAAGGTTTGATACAATCACCGTGTAAACATTGATTTAATTCAGATAATAGTTGTTGAATGCGTTTGTCCTTCACAGTGCTTTTATTTGTAAGTAAGGATTGATTCGTGAGTTCTAACGATCTAAAAAGAGGAGTTAAAAGTTCAGTTAAATCTTCTGCTTTTGTAGGAGGTTTCACTGATGCAGAAAAAGATGAGCTAAAAGTCTTGAATGATTGTCCTGCTAATTTAACAGATAACTCTCGCCCTAAATCACTCTTGGGCTCGCTCAAGATCACCCAACCTTCTGACATTTGAAGTTGATGCTCAACTTTTGAATCGACAATTACTAACTTTGATATATCATTTTCATTTAAGCTACAAAGCGAATTACTTTTAGGCCATATCACTTGTATTGCATGGTGACTATGGGGAGCAGCATCGAAACTTGAACCATATATAATGACGACACCTGGTTGAATCCAAACTGTAGGTTTAATCACACAACTTGCCCGTTAAGTGAAGATAGATTTATATGTTGTCACAAGAAGCGATGACTGGCTATAACTTTACATTTGTATGTAAACATCAAATTTTAGACAAAAAAAACCAGTAGCAAAGGCTACTGGTACATGTAAGCTATGGGGAAGCTAGAATAAAATTATTACAATAAGTGTCCGTTAGGAACAAAGCTATTATAGAGTAACCACTCTATAAATGTAAAGCACTAATAGTATAAATACTCTATTTTTTTTGATTTGGATCAAATTCCCACAATCATGGTTATGTAGATCGGACTAAGTCGTGAGAAAAGGTTCAGGCCGCAAGAATATTTAACATTAAATTAACAAAAGATTTGTGACTGCGCATAATGCTTTAGATTACCAATCATCGAATGAGACTCAACTTCCATTATAATTTGGAGTACTTGTGACTACTCAAAATGATCTTAGAATTCCATCACTAAATGAGGTTGAATTCTAAGATCATTGCTAATACCAAAAATCGGACTAAAATTATTAGCTGAAATGATTCAAAGTTTGATTTGATCACAACTAATAGCGGACATTCTACTTACAAATTAGATAATAATTTTAGAAATCACTATCATTTGGAGCAATTGTTTTTAATGTTTATAGGCCACGGTACACCACTTTCTAGGCAGGGATGACGAGGTTCGTTTTCCGGTCGTCCATGCTCATCCCTCAGTTCATCTATAGATGCTAAAACATATTTAGCGGCTTCGTTCCTTTGTGGATCATTAACAGTCATTTCTAGGAGTTTTTTTCTCATTTCAACAGCAGAGGATGGGGCTATGTTAAATATGTTGCTGTTTCCATTTATAGGCTCCCTACATGTAACATAATTTTCTATCCCATAGGGCATAAGCCCGCCATTCCTTAATAACAGTATAGAAGCTTGCGTAATTTCCTCGTCATCACCTAATTGTTGGACAACCAAACCAATGATGCGCGAAAGTTGGTGCGCTAAAGGTGTCTCAAGTTTATCTATGAAGTCTCTTCTAATTTCAGGGTTGGCTCTTATAATTTTTTCAATAATGTTAACAAAGGGATCATGAGACCACCTTGTGGGGTGAGCAAAATGTTGAGCTTTATTTGAATCCCACAGAATTTTACAAAAGAATTCATACGATGCTTCGGTTAATTGGTCATGCATTGCTTTGAGCCAGTCGCCATTTTTTACTAACTCAGGGAAAGCTTCTGCAAGGGCTATCAATGTTTTTTCTGCATCCTCAGATGGGCTATAGCGTAATCCACTCAAGATCCTGTCAAAAGTACGCTCTTGATGCATATGCTCTGGTAAATCTTTAACCAAATCCATAACCTGCATCGGATCATCAGAAAGTACAAGAAGCTCAAGCCATTGTCCTACCCTGTACCAGTCGTCTGTTTTTTTCCAGTGTACTTCTTCCCACTCTTGTCGGATTGTTTTGCAACATGGCTTTATTATAGCAGCACTTATTTCCTCACCTTTTTGGATAAGCTTTATAAGACAAGCATATTTTCCAAGCCCTTCAAGGCCAATGACTGTTTCTAGAATGTTTATTCTGTTACCGTACTCTGTATCAGCAATAGCAGCAGATAAATCAAATATCATACCTCTTACCTTTTTGTCTTCTTGCTGAGATAAAAGCTCTTCTATGCGATTTAAAACATTTTCTGTATATGGGTGAGGATCGCCCCTTCCTTGATTTTTCAGTTTTATCATATTTTCAGAAGTTTTTGAAAAGTCTGGATTAGGAGACCAATTTGTATCTCGGCTTAGCAAACCATTCTCGACAAACCAAGCATGCCGAATTATGTATGCTGCTTCTTTGCAAAATTCAGAATTACTAAGATGGAGAGTAACTTCTTCTACTACTTTCTTGTGGGGCATAGCTTCAAAAGCTCTGCGGTATAGATTGGTGTAGCTCATAGACATGCCATTAGGACGCTGCCCACGACTTCCATTCCTTTCCCACTCTAGCAGTAAGTTGTTCCTATAACTTAGGTCATACTGCAAAAGTTCATTGATAAGGCTTATATCTTCTTCACTCCCAATCCGCCCAATAACCATAGATATTTCTGATAATTCATGTCGGTGGCCAAATCCATTATCGTTGTTCCTTAAAATATCAGTCCAATTTCTTAGAACACTCCTGAAGGAATCTGATAATTCATCTGGCAATTCCAACCTATGACTATCTGGCTGGTCTCCTTGTTTATTTTCTGGCCAAGCCAGTAAACCTGACAATTGAGCTATATGATTGACCTTTAAAAGGCTGGAGTTATTTTCATTACTGCCTTTAAATAATGAACGACAAAAACCTTTAATCTTGACAAAAGCTATTTCCCATCTTGAACCATTTAATTGAATAATAGCCTCAACCAAACTCTGTCCATGTGTGTTTTTCAAGACTCCTTCAAGATACCCTTTTCTAGCTATAAGTTTTTTAGGTACATTATTTCTTGGCAATGGAGAAATTTCATCATAAAGAACCAACAGTCCTTTAAGGATCAAATATATCTCCTCCTTCTGAAAAACTCCGACTACTTGTACCCTTTCTAGAAAATCACTATTTTTATCCAGCAAATAGCTTACTAGCTTCTGCCTGTGCTCTTTATCTGCATAACTTGTGAATTCCTCAGCCTGTCGGCTAAGCTGCCCCCCTTGAATAGAACGACTAATCAAAGTATTCGCTGTTCGTGTTTTATCTATTTTTGATACCTGTTCTGTAAGTTCATAGATACTCCATCCTGGATCGATCTCTTCTTCTAAGTGTTCAAGTGCTTCAAATAGATCATTCTTTATCTCTTCGACTCCTAATTCCCATAGTTTTAGATATATACGCAGGCGGCTAATATTTTTGGTAGCCACATTAAGATCTTCTCGCGCAATAGTTATTGCCTTTGCAATGTTTTGTTCGTCCATTTCCTCTGGACCCAACATTTGGAGGTAGCCTCTCCAAACTGTAGGGGGAGCAGTCTCTAAAATGCGTTGAACGTGTATAGGAGAATTTCTGAAATATGCAACTTCAAGAACGCCTATTTTTACTTTGGCCGATGTATCTTGTATAGCAATTTCAGTTACAACATCTAACCCCTCTATTCCGCCATATTCAGCGATTTCCGAGAGAACAACATTGCGTATATCTTCAGAGGATTTTTCTAGTTTTTGCTGCCAACCGTCTCCAAGACAGTTAAATCTAAATGGCTTATAAGCTCTTAATGCTTGTAAGCTTACTTGCTGGTCTTCATTTGTTATAAAAGGCCATAATTTATCTGAAAATTCTGGTCTACCTGAAGCAATCATGAATGTAAGAGAGCGATCAATTCTCTCAGGCTCATGCCACTTATCAACGTATTCGAGAACAGTATCTTTGATCTGAGACCAAACTGCTTTATCTGACAGGGCTATTATTTCTGCTGATAGTAAGGGATCAACCTCTAGAGCATTGATAACGACCATCGCAAGCTTGTCTTGTTGCCCTTTTTGTCCGGCAAGTCTTTCAATCGAAAAAAATAAGGCTTCTTCCCAAAGAGGAATGTTTAAAACTTCTTCTCTAAGCTCTTTTAGGCTGTCCACATGACCATCCGAACTCAGCGTGATCAGCTTTTCTACCCAACGAGAGGCATACCATTCTTGGAATTGCTGGTGTTGAAATTGCCATGAATTGCCGCCGTTACGATTTATCAGAAGATGATACTTTGCCAAAAAATCCAGTATATTTGGTGGGTCTGGCGGAGAAGTAAATTTACCAGCGTTTATTAGGTTTTGAGATGCTGAAGCGATAGTCTGACAGGCAGAGTCATTTCCTAATCTAGTTGTACCTACTCTAAACATTTCGACACTCAAGGCCGTCATGTAATTATGATGACATCCATTAAGCTCTTCTATCAATTCTTCTTTATCATCATTTATATTGGTGCATTTACTTAATAACGCCTCTTTAGTTTCTGGAAGAGAGCCGTCACATTGGTAAACAGAGAGCAATATATCAAGATAAAAAGGAGTTTGAGCTATTTGCCTTAGTGCGGTTTTATCATCTATACGTGAAATGAGTTCATCAGCTTTTTTATCGCCAATAACATTGTGTATAATTTCATTCCGTTTATGCCTATCCAATCTGTTGAGCGTTGCATTTAAGCTCATGTTTAGTTTAGGAGGTAAAGAAATAGATCGTGTAGCTATAAGGATACCAGAATTAGGGTATTCTTTTTGAAGGATGCGAATATTAACCCTAGCTTTCTCTAATTTTTCTCCTGAAAGCTCATTCCATCCATCTATAAAGAAAGCTAAATGTCCGTGTCGTGCAAGAGAACGGATATTTTCTAGACTAAGGTGTTGCTCACTGAATGAATCTGTCTGAGCGATAAACTCAAGAAAATCTTTATTATCTGACCAATCTGGAAGGGACAATAATATGGGGAAAACAGTTTCATCTTTGTTCAGCATGGCTTTTGCTATCTGGTATAGCGTAGTGGATTTACCTGCTCCAGGCTCTGCTTCTAATATGATGTTATGACTATTTTCTAGAAACTCAATGACGTCTTCATTTGATATAGATTGCTCTTTATTAGAGCTGAGGTGGGAGCCAAGCTCAATAACCGTTGTTGGAATGCCAAGAGCAGGGATGAATTGCTCTAAAGTTTTTCTAGATGCTATTCGAGTTATTGTGTCTATTTCAGAAATTGTCGGAGTATAAAGAGTATTTTCTAAAGCAAAAAGCAAGCGAATTTGTTCAATAGCTCTAAGATCTGGTTGCCTTACAATTTCTTCTCTTAGAATTTCGAATAACCTACTTAAGCATTTCTGAAGTTCTTCCTTTGGAACAAGAGATACACCTTCAACCTTATTCACTAACTCTTCTATGTTGGGCTGGCTGTTCGGATCTATAAGACTAGCGAATTCTTCTTCAAGTGCATCCCAGAACAACTTATTCGTAAACAATCCACCAAAAATGACAGGGGATTCCCTTTTGAATTTATCCACAGCTATGCTAATGGCTTTTCTTAAGGCTCTCTTTTCTTTAGTCCCAAAAACCCAATGGGTAACCTTATCCAAAGCTCCATCACATAATTTACGAATAAACCACAAAATTAAAACTTCGGTTATCACGATCGCCATATTTTTATTTTCTTTCAGTTAATTGTTAACGGGCAATATATTTAATATCTTGGCAGCTTAACCTGTCTTTAGTAACGGCCGTTCGTAGCTCTCAAGGATATACCAATATTTTCAGTTGGTTATGTAAAGTATACGTACAAAGTGATTACAACAAATAGCAGAGCCTCAATCATTGAGCGATTCACAGATGTGTGGAATCTTCTGTTTAATCCAATTCTGAGTTTCTTCAATATCAAATGCACGGCAACCATAACCAACATCAAGTAATTCATGATGTAAGAACTCATCATATTTTTCTATTTTCTTTTCAATAACTAATTTAGCCAACTCTGTGTTTGAAGAAAATCCTTTCTGAGACAGTTCTTTTAGACAGGTTGCTATGCTTTCAGCATCTGATTTTTCTACTTCAATTACACCAGCATAAGCTCCGGCTTCAAACCCTTTTTGTGTTAGTAAAGCAACCAAAGTGTTGATAACTTTGTCTCCCATCCATGTGAATATGCAAGTGCTATTCCCATGTTGGATGATTGATATGTCCTTCAAATTAGCATGGTTAAAGTAATCTATTGCTTCATTAAATAGTTCTTTCGCTTTCGTATCAATAAAGTCTACTTTGTGTTCTCCTACCGATATACGGTAATCGCCTTCACATAAAATTTTGAACATTTCTTGTCTTATTTTGTTATGGATAGACATCCCTTCGCCACCAAATTTTGGAGGTTTACCACCTTTTGTTTTCTCTACACGAATCACTTTTTTATCTGAATCAACATCGATGACTTTCCACCTTCGACCACTGAATATTATGTGTTGTCCTTCCATAACAAGTGAATCTATCGGTAAAGTACCCAATGATTTGTTGCCAATTAAAACCCGATATTCTTCAGGTGTTTTAAATACCGCATAAAAAGAGTAATGGCCTACTATACGCTCCCCTAATACCCCTAAGACTAATTCACCACTAGAAAGCTGAGTTATAAGCTCTACTTTCCCCATATGGCTTAGCAATATTTTAAAATGCTTAATGGATGTATGTTGAAAAGGTCCGTTCTTACACAGCAATTCAAAAAGCTGATCTGCTCTAACCCCACCCCATTGAGCAATGGTTGCAAGAACTTGATGAAGTAAAGTGGAAAAGTGCATTAAGCTACTATCTGCTGGCTCAAACCATTTACTTTCAATGAGTAGTCGAATCATTGCTAATGATTGAATTAACTCAAGGCGTAGACAATCAACGATATTTGAATTTTTACTTAGCTCGTTTTCAGCGATGAACATGCGTAAAATCGCGGGTGAATTTCTTCTTCCTGACCGACCCATTCGTTGGCGTAAGCTCGATACTGAATGAGGAGCAGTTACCTGCACAATAGAGCTTACTTTACCTATATCAATGCCTAACTCAAGCGTCATAGTACAAACCGCTGTTGTTGGTAAAGTTTCTTTTTGAAGACGCGCTTCTAGTTCTTCTCTAATTTCCTTTGATAAAGAACCGTGATGAGGGAAAAACTCATTTGGGACAACCTTCTGCTCACAAAAATCATTAAGTTGAGCAGCAATGCTTTCTGTTCTTCTCCTACTATTCGCAAAGACTAAATGGGAGTCTCCTCTGCACAATTCATATAGCTTTTGGCATATCTGATATTCTGCACTATCACGAATATCATCAGCTTTTAGATCAAATGGTTCAACATACCCTTGAACTTGTACTTTAAGCGTAGATTGAATTTTACTACTAGTGATTATTTCGCAGGATAATGTTTGATTAGGACGAAGTAGATATGGAACTTTATCTATTTCGCCTAAAGTCGCGCTCAAAGCGACACGAGGAATTGGGCTATTAAACCTTCCCAATAAATGTTCTATCCTATTAAGAATAGAAAGAAGGTGGTGTCCACGCTCTGAACCTATAAATGCATGAAATTCATCAACAACAATATATTTAAGGTTTGAGAATGCTTGTTTTGCCCATTCGGACTCTCTAACTAACAAAGACTCAAGAGACTCTGGTGTTATAAGTAAAATACCCGATGGCTTCTTCTTTGCTTTAGACTTCTTTGATTTCAGGCTATCACCATGCCAAGGGGTAACCTCCATATCAAGCATTTCACACAGACTTTCTAAACGTCGATATTGGTCATTAATTAATGCCTTTAAGGGGCTAATATAAAGAATGCCAAATCCATCATTCATCTCTGATATAGCGCTACATGCAGGTAGAAAAAAAGCTTCTGTCTTCCCTGCTGCTGTTGAAGCGCTAATCAAAACATCCTTCTTACCACCTAAAATTGGAGGTATTGCTTTTTTCTGAATTTCCCTTAGGTCTGGCCATCCCTGTTTGAAAAGCCATTTTTGTACTCTAGTATCCAGATGTTTATATGCGTCTATCATAAAGAGAAGTTTGCTAATCCATCTGAATTTTCTTCAGTTTCATTTTCTACATCTAGCGTCATATCACTTGGTTTTTCTTCTTCAACTGATAGTTTCTGAATCAACTCTGACCATTGGATAGAAGAGTTCTGCTCAAGAACTGCGAGCATATCTAAAAAGGCTTTTATAGTGTTTCTAGGGGTCCTAAAATAGGCATCCCCAATCGTCTGACTACAATGGTGTAAAAAAGATTTAAGTGCTTCATCAGGGATTAAATAATTAGAACTATCCCCTCCAGCAAAGACATGCCGTAAGTTCTTCAAAAGTATATATAGTTCTTCAGGAGTCAAACTTGCTAAATGTAGTGCAGGGGAAGAGTAATCAATTACACCAGCCCTCTGAGCAAAGGTGTTTTCAGCAAGCCGAGACTGAAGTGCTTCGTAACTATATAACCCTTTTCTTGGGTCTAACAAAAACTCTGGTGTTCCGCCTAATAAAAACCCTAAATATTCAGCACTTCCTTGTAAACAATCATTTAGGATTCTAAGGATTTGTTCATAATTTGAAGTACGAGCTTGTGTGCTATTTAGCTTATATAAATTAACCATTTCATCAAGGTTTACAAGAAGTCCTTGATAGCCTGCCTGACGTACAAATAAGCTCATTAGTTTCAATGCATCATAAAAAGAAGCATCAGAAATTATGGTTCTAACACCGAGATCTTTCCGTGCATCAGTTTTAGTTGCATATTCAGCGCGTAACCAGCGAATGGCGTTGGACTTTAACAATTCATTATCATGCTCATGTCCATTCCAATATGCCTCTATTACTTTAGCAAAGTCATATCCACCTACTAGCTCAGATAGTAGTGATAATCTTTCCTGGATAATGTTTGTTACGCTTTGTTGTTTTGCGTCTGCTTCTTTACAGGCTTCAGTAATAAAGCGTTCAACAATACTTGTAAGAGCATTGCCATCAGGCTTGTTACGAGTTGATAAATTTCTCATCAGCTCTGAATAAAGGTTTCTAGCTTGTCCTGATGAAGCATGTATTCTTCGATCAGGAGACAAATCTGCATTTATTGTCACAAGTTTTTTTTCTAGAGCAATAGAGCGCACAACACTTAAAAAGAATGTTTTTCCTGAGCCATATTCGCCAATAATCAGCCTAAATGCTGAGCCTCCATCACAAATCTTTTCAATATCTTTATAAAGAGCCTCAAGCTCTTTTGAACGACCAACTTGAATATGTTGAATACCTATTTTTGGGGTTACACCAGACTTTAGAGATTGAATAATGGCATCTTTCTCTTTTGCTCTAATACGCTTTTGAGTCATAACTAAATTATCCTTTTAATTCTTCAACAATTTCAAGATCTACATAAATATCATCGTCATCATCTAGAACTGGTGCATCAACAATATCAAACGACCAATCATTAATAGTTTCAATTGCCCCATCTACCATCAACCCTAGCTTTTGGCACAACTCAATCACTTCTTTTCTAGCCCACTGTTCTTTTGCTGTAAGCTCTTGGTACAAGCTATCATGAGATGTATCTAATCCATTATCAACCTGCTTAGGCACTGAAGGTTTTACTTCTTCTATTTGAGTTGGCTCTTCTTCAACGAATATAGCTCCAAGCATACTTTGAACATCAGATGTTTCTGATTCATGTAGGGCCAATAGCTCTTCATCCAAAGTGAATCCTGCTTTTTCTATTACTCCTGACTGTTCTTTTGGTGCTATCGTCGATGATTTGCTTGAAGAGACTTGATGAATATCACTAGTCACAAATGATTTATCTAAACCTAAAGCTACATATAATTTTTCTAATTGTTTAATTTCTGAAGGGTCTATTTTTCCATCTGCTAATGCCACGCTAATCAAAATATGGCTTACGACTGACTTTGCTTTGTTATCCAATTTTTCTAACCGGGCTTTCAAGCCATTCATATTAGCAGGAGAGTTTAATCTCCATGTGAGATAGGCATGGAGGGAGCTTTTCTCTGTTGGTGAAACCTTACTGTCATGATTGATTAGTTGATGGAGCACATTCAATTCATTTTCATCTAAGTGAGAATCAATGTTTGCAACCATAGCCCCTAAACGAAGTGCCATTCCAATTTCATTGTAAGCCTTGGATGGTTCAAAGTACTCTCCATGACCTTCAGAGAATAAAACTAATTTACCATCAGGAGAGGGCTTGGCATGGTGATACCTTGAATCAGGTGCTATTCCAAACCCTGTTTTTTTTGAAAGATTTTGAATAAGCTCAATTTCTTTCTTATTAATCTTTTCAGGTAGCGCTGTTCCCGTTTGTTCCCAAAAATCAGATACTGAAACTAAACCTGCATCATTTTGAATAGCAGCATTAGCCCATAATTTAAAATTCTTTATTACTGGAGATGTGTTTTCGTTAATCAATCTATCTGGTAAGAGTAAAATTGCAGCAATATCATTGCTGGAGGTATCTTTTTTACCTAGATAACGACTATATGCCTCTAGTTCATCAGTACATGCATCGGCAATTGTTATTAACTTTTTAGTCGGCCCTTTGAGCATACTCGGATCAGGAAGTTCTTCTTGATCTATTGTAACGCCTCTAATGGTATTACTGGCAGGCCAGTATTGTATGTCTAATTTTGTCTTATTAGGTTTAACTACAAAGCCTTCATCATATTTCTCTACATACTTTGCTTTAAACAATTGAGCAAACTTGTCATTGCATCGACGGGCTGGTGTTCTTAATGAATATTCCGGGTAATAACGAATCCAAGCTAAGGCTATATCTGGCGAAATTGGCTCTCCTTTAGCAACAGAACTGGCTAGATTGAACCTAAACAATAAAGAATTATTGGTAGCAGAGTAGTCTTCAAGAGGAAGAGACACCGCTTGTGGTCTTACTAAGCACATTAATTCCAGTAGACGGCTGGCATAATTTGAAAAGGACCGATTCTCCCCATATGCACTCTTTAACCTTAAAACTTCATTAAATATCGCTTTATATTCTGTGTCATCTACTTCATCTTTGGCTGCATCTACGGTGATTCGCCTTTCAATACCATAAAAATAAATAAACACATATCCAATAGAGGTTTCAGGATCACTTCTGCTACTGAAAAGCCAGTCAATATAAGCTCCTCTAGCTTTTGGTGACAATGTTATGTATTTTGGCCAATACCCTAAACTGTCATCGGTAAATAAATAATTTGCAGTTTTAATCTTAAGGGTATCATCAACTAATGATGCTTCAGTTTCTTGGTTGCTAAAATAACTAGAATCCGTATCTAAAGCTTTTAATATACCCCCATAATAGAAATTCCCTTTGGATAAAACTTTGCCATTTATTTCTACTGTTTCATTTTCAGAGATCCACCTACCGGGGGATTTATTCTTACTTTTTTCTTCTTCAGAACCATAAGAAATGGTGAATGTAGTTAAACCATCATCATCTTCTTCTAAACTTTTGTGCGAAGAATAAACTTGAGACGAGTGCTTTGTAACCACAGCTTTAGCTCTTGTCTTTTTGGGCTGAACTTTTACTTTAGGTTTTGAACTACTGAATAGTTTATATATGACATAACAAACAATAATGAAAAATAGTAGTTTCATGTTAATTCCTCCTATGAATTCCTTTTATATTACGCAATACCCTCTTGGTAATGCGATTTAGCAGCAGATATCATCTTTTCAATCACTTGGTCCATATAAGAATCAAGTTCAATGAACATATCTTTGTTATTTAGCGTTAGACGATTTTCCAATACAACTTTAGTGTTTTTATGAGTTTTAGTACCACAAGTTTTAGCAAGAGCTACAATGTCTTCTTCTAATTGAGATATTGAATCTTCTGTCGCCTTGTCCGACATGTCATTGGAGATTTCAATTACTAGATCATTCATCCACTCCATGCCTTCTGGTAACTCTATTTTGTTTGGAACAGACTCACTATATTGGTTTGCCTGACTAATTAATTTTGCTAAAGTTTCTTTACCTTTTAGGCTATATGATAAAACAGGGTTTACGCCTGCAAGCTCTAATAGTGATTCTTCATATGGTTTTACTAGATCAACTTCTGCCTTGGTTTTTATTGTCGAAACGATGTTTTCAAAATGTCCCTGAATTAAATCAACTAACCCTTCTTCAAAGTCATCTTTTGATAACTTTATACCTTTCTCTGTAAGGTGTTTAGAATAGTGCTCAAGGTATAGTTCAGTTTCCTTTTCAGGGTTAAATAATGAAGTCAGAATAAAGTATCTAATTTCTAATAAGTAATAGAGTGATTTTCTAGCGCTTTTTTTTGCCTCAGCTCTTACTTTATAAAAATAAGCCCCAGCACTTAAAGCTGAAGCTAGCAGAACGCCAAATAACGCTATTAAAGCCGCAATAACTTTTACATCAATGCCAAATATCATTATTGACTAACTTCCTTTTGTTTTACCTTTTTCTTATCTCTTACCCATGTTGCCGAGCCATGAGTTTGCTTCATTTCAAATAAATCAATAGCGGCAAATAAGTCACTAAGCTTTTTAAAACCGTAATTTCGTTGGTCAAAAGAAGCGTGATTGGAGATGTGCTTACCGATAGGGCCTAACTGTGCCCAACCATCATCTTCTTCAGATGCTTCTATTGCTTGACGTAGCATATTTATTAATTTTGTATCGCATTTGATACTAGGCTTACGTTTTTGTATTGGCTTTTCTTCAGTCTCGATATCATCGAGATAAAGAAACTTGGAACAGCTATTTACGAAAGCTGCTGGCGCTTTACGCTCTCCAAAACCAATAACAAATTTACCATCAGCCAATGCACGAGTAACGAGAGGAGTGAAGTCGCAATCAGATGAAACAAGGCAAATTGTATCAACATCTTTTGTATAAAGAATATCCATAGCATCGATCACGAGGGCTATGTCGGAGGCATTTTTGCCTTTGGTTAAATCAAATTGCTGAATAGGCTGGATCGCGTATTCGTGAAGTACATCTTCCCATGGTTTGATACATGGACTTTTCCAGTTACCGTAGGCTTTTCGAATATTAACAACACCATAGCGAGCAAGCTCAGAAAGTATGATGTCTATTTTGGCGGCTGGGGCATTATCAGCATCGATAAATAATGCTATTTTTTCCTTATCCTTCACTACGCAATTCCCTTTAAACTCAAACGACTTTAATTGTACATTTATCTCATATCCTCATGAAATAGCAATGTTTTTATACTCAATAGAATCATGTTTGTTGTTTTAAAATAAGTTTACTAGGCTTATTAACAAAGCCTTAACAGTAACTCACTATGAAAAAAACAGAAGGTCAACAGCTTAACTTCAATTTTCAAAAGAGTACCCATGAGCTGATACCTGAAGATATCACGCTTGATGAGCTGTTATATGTTTTGAATAACCATAGTGATTCTGATCTTGCGCGTAGGTATTATTTTGAACGGCTCAACATAAAGCGTAAACAGAAATATCCTTAAGACTTATGTTTTAGTACTCATCATCTAAAAGCTTTTCAATTTTGCTGTGCCCCTCAACTAACTTGTTCAATAAATTCTTCCGCGTTACTGATAACTCATGAAGATTATGTTGTTGCGTTTCTTCGTCTGTGAGGTAGTTCAGGCTATTCATTGAGTAGTTATTTTGGGCAATATCATGGTTGGAAACAGTAAAGCTAATTGGGCTAAAAATAGGTCTATTTTTATATTCCAGGGCAAGTTTACCAACATTATCCAAGGTTGAACGATCACCATTTTCTTTTTGAAATTCAGTGGCATTAATAAACAGCACATCATTGCTTGTCTTGTTTTTGTTAAGCACCAGTAATACCAACGGTATTGGGCAAAAGCTCATAAGCTTTGCTGGTAAAGTTATAATTGCATCAACCCAATTATTCTCAATTAAAAATCTTCTTTCTTCCTTCTCTTTTCGTCTAAAAAGAGGTCCTTTGCCCATTACCATGAACCCTTTACCTTCTGGACTTAAACACTTAATCATGTGTTCTATGTATAGATGCTCTTTGTATTTGACATGCTTACCCTCAGGGCGCTCTACTTTAATATCAATATCGCCACCTTCATCCATTTTGGGTTGAAGTAAGCATAGTGATACATCGTAATAGTTTGTTTTGATATCTGAATCAGCAGCTAAACAATAAGTGTTAGTACAATTAATATTTTGGGCTTGAGCGAGAGCAAATTTTCGTACTAAGTGATGCTGTGTCTGACTAATAGATTCAATCCTAATCTCTTTTTCAGGATATTCGAGCGCCATGTAAAGGCTTTGCTCAGCAGTCACCTCAAATGGCGCATAAATACTCTTGGTGCTATTTAAATCACCAATTTCTAATATCAAATCGACAAAATCAGAAGGGATTTCTTCATACTGAAAACCATCTTCAAATTGCATGACATCATTAGCCGACTGTAAGCGCATTAATACTCGACTGTATACCTCAATTGCATCGATAGTCGTGAGAAAATCCACCTCGTTAAGTGAATTAACCGCTAAAATTTCTTCCATCGATGACTCAATATCAGCCATTAGAGAATGCTTGATTTCAGGTAATAATTTGTTGAAAAGTAGATTGTCGCTAGGAGTAATGATGTCAGCAAGCTTGAAATATATGCCTCTATCAATTTGTTTTTGTTCTATTTCCGTCAAGGTTGCAAACATCCCTTTAGGCAACGCCTTACGGGATAAGTGAAAGGAAGTATCCAAAAAATGTTCTACCGCTTGTCTAGTACCGCTTTGTGGCTTTTCATCGACAATTGCATTGGATATTTGAGTTAAAACATTTTCGATTGAGTGTGTGCCTTTAGCTTTCAATTCAGCAATGTTAAAGGAAGTTGCATCACTCGATTTATTTACTAATCGACAGAACAGAAAAAATAAAAAGAAGTCTCTTTTCTCAGCATCACCAACAAAGGTTTTTAGGTGAGTAAATTTGTAGTTGTGAACAATATCTATAATGATTCTTTCTAGCATACTATCTGTCCGCCATGATTAACTTTGAAGCAAACGCTTTAATTTGTTGCTGCCTATTATCAATTAAATCAAGCAGTAATCTCTTTTCTTCATGAGCCTCGTTGATTAGTGTTACTATTTTCCTTTGCTCTTCAATAGGGATGTCTGGAAAGGGCAATTGAGATAGTGTTTCTTTGTTCAACGTGCTCTCATAACTCCCGCCACACTTTCTATAAAACCACCTCTGGCTTTCTTCTGAATTAACAACGTACTCAATAAACTCCGGCATTATTTTCTGTTTATTTGGCGATCTCAAAATTAAGAAGTGTTGTGTTGCCACCGTTTTTGAAGGCACTTCTTTTAGGTGCAGTGCTTTTTTATGTAGCCTTTTAACTGTGACTAAAACATCACCCTTTTCAAGAAAAGTGATAGGGACTCTACTAACAACATTTGCACTAACAACTTTAGACATATCGAGGCGAGAACCTCGTGGATTTTCAACAATATCCCTTAGCTGAATGACAAAATTCTTACCATTTTTGACTTTTTTCACGCCACCACGAAAAAACTTTCCATTATTTGCAATTATTTTTAACTTTTCTACTGTGCTTTTCATACGGGGCTTGGAGTGGTGATTTTTACATCATCATAATGCAACGCCCTGCGCGTTGCAATTTTTAAAGCATTGACTTAACGTTTGTAGGTGCCTAAACTTCGGCCTATCAAAAAAACCGATACAACTACTGACGCAGGAGGATATTAATTTGTTATTTAGAAAAAATTGTTTTAGTGAAGCAAGATTTAAGAATTGTTTTCGTTTTATAAACAAAGTAAATATGAGCGTCATAGTGCTAGGTTAATTCAATCAATTACGTTTAAATATTCACGTATTTTGAAACACCAAAAATATTGTCACTTCTTGATAATACCGCCCTACCGACTAACTCAATTTCTAAATAAATAGCGTGTTTAACTGCAACTAATACTTGCCGTTATTTTACAGACCGTTTTGGGATAAAAATCATTTTTATCCCACGGACTTTTGCACACTTTTTTTTAGCCAATTTCACATAAAAGTACATTAAAAATTAGCGCTTTTTCGCTAGTGCGGATTCTTGCGCCCAAAAATCAATGAAAAGGAATAAAAATGAGTGAAAAGTACTTAAATAATTTCAGAAAGGCGCGACAAGTAGCCTGCTTTAAATCATATAAAAATGGCCGAACCATGTGGGCTGAAAGCGAGCTAGAGCGAAATACTCAGCGCTATTATGAATACCAGCCTGACGTTTTTTCTTTTAAGGAGCAGCCCAAGCAATATGCGTATATTGATGAAAATGGAGAAGAGCGCAGTAATACACCGGATTTGCTACTTCAGACTGTACATGGGGAAGAATTAAAGGAAACAAAGCCTGATATTTTTACTCATTCGGACCGTGCAGTTAAGCGATTTAACCACTTGAGAATGTGCTTTCATAAAGCGAAAAACCTTAATTTGTCGTACATCACAGACAAAGAAGTTTACGCGGGTTCTACCACCGAAAACCTTAAGCGCATTCATCACTATCGTCGCCTTAATATCTCAAATATTAACCTGACGGAAGTTGTTAAAGCCATTGGTGAACAACCTAGCTTCGGTGCATTAAAACAATACGTTCAGTCAACTGGCTTGCAAGTTAAACATGCCCTAGCGCTTCTTGGGCACCAAGCATTTCGTTTCGATTATAAAGAGGCGCTATCAGATAGCACCTCACTAACATTCACAGGAGAATAATGATGAATCAATTATTGCAATTAAATATTGGCCAGACACTCAAAGTTTCAGGTCGCCACGGCACAATTAAATTCGTAGATAACGACCAAGTTCTCGTTGGTTATGCCGACAAAACATCTGACGTATTTAAGCCATATGAACTCATAAAAGCGATAAATGAGCACATGATTACGGTGATAGAAAAGCCCAAAGAAATACGCTGCGTGGGAGTTATCTCTGATGAAGACCAAGCAGAATGTGATCGTCGTAGCGCGTACTGTGAAGCATTTTTTGACTTTAAGAAGGCCAATCCTACTAAAGGGCTTAATCAAGACTTGCTTGATGAGGTTTATGAAAAAATAAGTGAAACACATGCAATTAAGCCTTCCATTTCTAGATTATATGCATGGTACAAACTTTGGCTGGCTGATGGAAAAGATATGGCGCTTCAGGTTGTTAAAGATGAGGGGGAAATTCAGGATATGCGACTCCCTGATGTCGTTTTAGAATTCATGGATAAAATGATTTCTCGCCATTACATGAACGATAGCCAACCCACCATGAGGACTGCATATAAGAAATGTAAGGCTGCCTTTGCCCGTAAAAAAAGAGAATTTGAAGGGTTTGATGTACCTAGTCGTTCAAGTTTTGAACGTCGAATAAAGCGGTGGCCAAAGTATGAAAAAGATTTAGCACGTTATGGTAAAAAACATGCTGATAGAGAAAATAGTGAAGCATCTCAAGCTTATAACGTGACTAACGTCTTAGATCTTGTTGAATGCGATGGCGTTGAAATCAACATGGGGTTGCTCAATGAAGATGGGTCATACGCAGGTAAAATCGGGATCATTGCTGCTGTTGATGTAAAAACTCGCTCTTGTATTGGATACGCTGTTGTCATAGGTCAAAAGCCTAAGGAGTCGGCAGCGGCAGTCATTCATTGTTTAAGCCACTCCATGCGCATGAAACCTGATCCAAAAGCATCTCCCATGTCAGGCATAGGACTCAATTATGTTTTTGATAATGGTCCAGGTTTTCGCGCAATCATGA
>MAAC01016512.1_pt1 | contig 48423 bp, 49 predicted proteins | sample 1115981 | NCBI WGS metagenome assembly MAAC01 (sample SAMN04961126, study PRJNA320927) | seawater metagenome | isolation source: sample BD02T64 sea water enriched with oil for 64 days | place: USA:Gulf of Mexico | collected 2013-07-27 | reverse complement strand
AACGACTTACTGTATCGCTACGAGTGTGTGATTATACCTGGGTTTGGCGCCTTGTTAACTCAATATCAATCTGCTCAGATAGATTCTGAAACACAAACTTTTTCCCCTCCAGGAAAAACTCTTTCGTTTAATAGACAATTGCAAACCAATGATGGATTATTGGCTAATTATGTAGCTTCAATAGAAAAGTGTAGTTATGAAACTTCCCTTCAGAAAATTAGAAAATTTACTGGAAAGCTATCTTTTCAGCTTTCTGAAAAAGAAGTAGTTTCCTTAAAAAATATTGGAGAATTTCATCTTAATGAAGAAAACTCTGTACAATTTATTCCATCTTCAAATCAAAACTTTAACACTGCATCTTTTGGAATGTCGTCCTTTGTTTCTCCTAAAGTTAATCGGGATGTTTATAAAGAAGAAGTTCGTACTTTAGAAGAAAAAATTCCTGTTTTTATAAGTCCTGAAAGAAGAGCTTCTAGACCTTATTTAAAATATGCTGCCATTGCAATTGTTGCATTATCCATTGCTGGATTTAGTGGCATGAAATTATATGAAGGTTCTATCCAAAAACATAATTTTGCTGAAAAACAAAAGGCCAATACTATAGTAGAAAATCAAATTCAAGAAGCAACTTTTGTAATTGAAAACCCATTACCTACACTAAACCTAACATTTTCTAAACATACTGGGAAATACCATATAATCGCTGGTGCTTTTAGGATTGAGGAAAATGCTCAAAAGAAAATAAATCAACTTCAAGATAAAGGATTTTCTGCTAGAATGATTGGTGTTAACAAATATGGCTTACATCAAGTTGCCTATAGTAGTTATGAAAATAGAATAGATGCTCTTAAAAATCTACGTACTATTAAAAATTCTCAAAACCAAGATGCTTGGTTATTGGTGCAAAAAATTGATTAATAAAGATTCATTTCCTTTTTTATTTTGAGTTAAAAAGATTTTCACAAACGTGAGATTACTTTATACCTTTGTAAAAAATATTTTATGATGACTCCTAAAACTCCAACCGATTCACTTACCATTCTGACCGATATGGTATTACCAAGTGAAACCAATCCAATTGGCAATATGTTTGGTGGCGAATTATTAGCAAGAATGGATCGTGCTGCTAGTATTGCTGCCCGAAGACACAGCAGAAGAATAGTGGTTACGGTTTCTGTAAATAATGTTGCTTTTACTAAAATGATCCCACTTGGTAGTGTTGTAACCATTGAAGCAAAAGTCTCTAGAGCTTTTACTAGTTCTATGGAAGTATTTATGGATGTATGGATTGAAGATCGTGAAAGCGGTAAAAGGTATAAGTCTAATGAAGGAATTTACACTTTTGTTGCGGTAGATGAAATGGGGCAACCAGTTTCTGTGCCACCTATTGTTCCAGAATCAAAACTAGAAAAACAACGTTTTAATGCTGCATTACGAAGAAAACAACTAAGTTTAGTAATAGCTGACAAAATGGATCCTCTTTTGGCTACAGAGTTAAAAGCATTATTTATTAAAGAGTAATTTATTCAAAAGTGAAATCAAATAATGTTAGGAAAAGGAACAAAAGTTTATAGCATATTTAGAATGAAATGCCCAAGGTGCCATGAAGGTGATTTTTATAAAGGGCATCCTTACAAATATTCTACCATGGGAAGAGTTCATGAAAATTGCTCTAAATGTGATTTAAAATTTAATATTGAGCCAAGCTTTTTTCAGGGCTCTTATTATGTCGCTTATGCATTAGGAGTTGCACTATTAATTACAGTTTCTGTTCTTAAATTAATTTTCTTCCCAGAAGCTGGGCCTTCGGATTTGTTAATTTCGATTATAATCTCTTTAATTCTTTTATCACCTTTACTTTATGCCCTTTCAAAAATTATTTGGATTAATGTTTTTGTAAAATACAATAAAAACATTATTAAAAAAAGGTTGTAAATTTACGCTATGATTCAAGGTTTAAAGAATAATTACGGTCACCTTTTTGAAGACGCTTTACTAGATGAAATAAGTCAAGTAGGTTTACTTAAAGAAATTCCTGAAGGACATAAATTAATTGAAACAGGACAGTTCATCAAGTCCATGCCTTTATTGATTAGTGGTGCTATAAAAATAATGCGTGACGATAACGATGGTGACGAATTGTTACTTTACTTTTTAGAGAGTGGAGATACTTGTGCCATGACCTTAACTTGTTGTTTAGGAAATACAAAAAGTGAAATACGAGCAGTTGCCGAATTAGATACTAAACTAATCATGGTTCCAATTGAAAAGATGGAAGAATGGACAGGAAAATATAAATCTTGGCGAAATTTTGTCTTAGAAAGTTATCATAATCGTTTAATGGAAATGCTAGAAACCTTAGATAGTATCGCTTTTCTAAAAATGGACGAACGCTTATTAAAATACCTAGGAGACAAATCGAATATTACAAAAGATCAAGTTATCTACAGTACACATCAAGAAATTGCTTACGAGCTTCATACTTCTAGAGTAGTTATCTCCCGATTACTAAAAAAATTGGAAAATCAAGGAAAAATTGAATTGAACAGAAATAATATTAAAATTATTTCTCTCTAGTTTATAATATTTATCATTTCGTGTTTTTACAAACAACCTCCTTGTTTACAGTACAATAGAACTGCAGAATTAAAATAACACCAAATTCTCTTTTTATTTATTTGATTTACTTATGTAACAATTGTTACTAAATAGCTATAACTTCATCCCTATATTTAAAACTACTTAATAAGTATTTATGGATTTTATACTCAACCCATGGCCATGGTATGTTGCTGGGCCGTTAATTACATTTGTAATGTTTCTCCTTTTTTATTTTGGTAAAAAATTTGGAGTTTCTTCCAATTTAGAAACAATTTGTACCCTAGGAGGTGCAGGAAATTTTAATGATTTTTTTAAAACCAATTGGAAAAAAGACACTTGGAATCTTCTTTTTTTAGTAGGTTTAATTCTTGGGGGTTTTATTAGTAGTCAATGGTTAACTCCTAATGAAACTGTGGCGATAAGTCAACAAACCATTCAAGACTTATCTAATTTAGGATTTCAAAATGCAGGAGCTCAATATTTGCCCGATGAGATTTTTAGTATAGAAACCATGTTTTCTTTAAAAGGGTTTTTAATTTTATTAATAGCGGGAATCTTTGTTGGATTCGGATCTCGATATGCTGGAGGCTGTACCTCTGGCCATGCCATTACAGGATTGAGTAATTTAGAAATTCCATCATTAATTTCAGTAATTGGATTTTTTATTGGCGGTCTTATAATGACATGGCTTTTACTTCCATTAATTTTTTAACTCTTGTATATGAAAAACTTAAAATTTATAATATTTGGTATTCTCTTCGGAATTGTACTAAGCAAAGCAGAAATTATTTCATGGTATCGTATTTATGAAATGTTTAAATTTCAATCGTTTCATATGTATGGGGTTATTGGATCTGCAGTTATAACCGGAATGATTTTATTTTACTTTTTCAGAAAAGGAAGTATTAAAAATTATTTAGGAAATAAAATAGAAATTGAACCTAAAAAGAAAGGCTTCTCAAGAAATATTATTGGTGGAATTATTTTTGGTTTAGGATGGGCATTAGCAGGAGCTTGCCCAGGTCCTATGTTCATCTTATTGGGAAAAGGAGCATTGGCAATAGTAATTGTTATAATAGGTGCACTTATCGGAACTTTCTTTTATCATGGAATTAAAAATAAAATCCCCCATTGAAGGATAAAACTATTTTAATAACACAAAACAAATGAAATACGGCTTTATTATCGATAACCGAAAATGCATTGGTTGTCACGCATGTACAACCGCTTGTAAATCGGAGCACGATGTCCCTGTTGGAGTAAACAGGACCTATGTAAAGCAAGTAGAAAAAGGAGAGTTTCCAGATACCCGAAGAATATTTTCGGTAATGCGTTGTAATCATTGTACAGATGCACCTTGTGTAACTATCTGCCCTGTGGAAGCATTATATACTCGTGAAGATGGTATTGTAGATTTTGATAATAATCGTTGTATAGGATGTAAATCTTGTATGCAAGCTTGTCCATATGATGCTCTTTATATTGATCCAGACACCAATACTGCCGCAAAATGTAATTATTGTGCACATAGAGTGGACGTAGGGAGAGAGCCTGCTTGTGTATCTGTTTGTCCAGAACATGCAATAATTGCTGGAGATATGGAAAACCCAACAACGGAGATTTCACACTTACTAGCCAGACAGCAAGTTAAAGTCCGAAAGCCTGAAAAGGGAACCAACCCAAATCTTTTTTATATAGATGGAGACGAAGCGTCCCTAAATCCAGAAGCCACCGAAAAAGTAAATGCGGGACTATGGAATTCACAAGCTAGAGGAGTTGGTCATTTTGCTAAAGCAGCAGAAAAAATGATAAATACAAATGACGATATCGATTTGTTACAAATGACAATCAATAATGAAGTCGAAGCCGCTTATCAGAAAAAAAACAATAAGAATCCTAATTATATAGATGTACTTTCAGGAAAAGCAAGAAGAGTTTATGATACGCCAGACAAAGGTATTCTTTGGGGTTGGGAAGTTTCGGCTTATGTTACTTCAAAAGCTGTTGCTGCCGGTGCATTTTTAATACCTTTTTTAGCTATGTTAATGGGATATGATCTTTCCAGTACTACGAAACTCTGGTCTGTAGGGATTTCATTATTTTTCCTTTCATTAACAGGACTTTTCTTAGTGATGGATTTAGATAGACCCGATCGATTTTTAAATGTGTTATTACGACCACAATGGAATTCTTGGCTCGTAAAAGGGGGCTATACTATCACTATTTTCGGATTGTTAGTTACCGTTTGGGGGGGCATGATATATTTTGAAATTCAAACAGGGGAAACCATTTTGATATGGATAATCGCATTTTTCGCAGTGATGTTAGCGATTTATACTGCTTTCTTATTTGCACAAGCAAAAGGTCGTGACTTTTGGCAAAGTCCATCTTTAGCTTTGCATATGTTAGTGCATAGTATCATGGCTGGAGCAGCAATTTTCGCTTTGGTATTATTGGTTTCAGGAACTGAAATCTGGATGTCAATTTTAGGAATGGTAATGATTATTGCTCTTTCCGTTAATTTATTTACAATGATTACTGAACTAACAATGACACATCCAAGTTCATCAGCACAAACTGTTGTAAAAATGATTACCAAAGGAAGATATAAAAACCTATTCTGGTTTGGAGTAGTTTTAATTGGTAATGTTCTCCCACTAGTATTGTTGTCATTCCGAGGTATCGAGGAATCTCTAGATGGTAGCATATTAACAATTGCTGCAGTTTTAATTTTAATAGGAATTTATACCACTGAAAAAATTTGGATAGAAGCTCCGCAAAGAGTTCCTCTAGCCTAATAATGAATCAAAAAAATGGGATATAAAAAAGCATCATTTATTGAAGGATTGGCAGAGAAAATTGGATTGATCCCTAATCTGCACAAAGAAAAATACCATGAGTTTGATGGTGATATGCGTCAATTTACCGATGCCGAAGTAGCTCAAATGTACGAGAACTTTCCACCACCAGAAAAATGGGACAATTGGGTTGAATACGACCCAAAAGCTTGGCCAAAAAAGGTGAAAAAAACCTATCAAATAGTTCCAACAACCTGCTTCAATTGTGAAAGTGCTTGTGGTTTAACAGCCTTTATAGATAAAGAAACACAAGAGGTTAAAAAATTTGAAGGAAACCCACAGCACCCAGGAAGTAGAGGTAGAAATTGTGCCAAAGGCCCAGCAACTATAAATCAAATAACAGACCCCGATCGAATTTTATTTCCATTGAAACGTAAAGGAAAACGTGGTGAGGGAGAATGGGAACGAGTTACTTGGGATGAGGTTTTAGACACACTCGCAGCACGAATTAGAAAAGCGATAGAGGAAGATAGACATAACGAAATTGCATATCATGTTGGCCGCCCAGGCCATGAAAAATTTATGAATTGGATCCTTCAGGGTTGGGGTATTGATGGTCATAATTCACATACAAACATCTGTTCCTCGGGGGCACGGTTTGGATATAATTTATGGTATGGTTACGATAGGCCATCTCCAGATCATTCTAATGCTAAATTTATTTTATTAATTTCTGCACATTTGGAATCTGGACATTATTTTAATCCTCATGCACAACGTATTATCGAAGGAAAAATGAAAGGAGCTAAGTTAGCTACCATGGATCCTCGTTTATCGAATACAGCATCTATGTCTGACTATTGGATGCCAACCTATCCAGGGACTGAAGCTGCTGTTTTATTAGCAATGGCATTAATTATTTTAGAAGAAGGTTTATACAACAAAGACTATTTAGAAAACTGGACCAACTGGCAAGAATATTTAAAGGCTTTGCATAGCGATAAGGAAGTTACATTCGTAAACTACATCGCTGCAATGATTGAAGAATATAAAGAATTTACTCCTGAATATGCTGAAAAAGAATCTGGAGTAAAAGCAGAAACTATAATTGAAATTGCTCGATTAATTGGAGATGCTGGCGAACGTTTTGCTTCCCATAACTGGAGAGCAGCAGGAGCTTCCAACCTTGGTGGTTGGGGAGTCGCACGTTGTTTGCATTTCTTATCTGTTCTTACAGGAGCAGTTGGTGCCAAGGGAGGAACCTCACCAAATTCCTGGAATAAATTTAGTCCTACGCAACCAAATCCACCAAAACCACAAAAGAAATGGAACGAACTTCATTTTCCTAAAGAATACCCTTTAGCATTTTTTGAAATGAGCCAATTATTACCCCATTTCTTAAAAGAAGGTAGAGGGAAAATGGATGTCTATTTCTCAAGAGTATTTAACCCTGTTTGGACGTATCCTGATGGTTTTACTTGGATGGAAATGTTTCAAGACGAATCAAAATTTGGTATGCATGCTGCCTTAACTCCAACCTGGAATGAAACTGCTTTTTATGCAGATTTTGTGTTACCTATGGGATTAGCCTCTGAACGTCACGATATCAATTCCTATGCAACCCATGGGGGAACTTGGGTAGCGTTTAGACAACCAGTTTTAAGAGAGGCAGCTCGTAGAAATGGCAAAGATGTTGAGTTTACCTACGAAACAAACCCAGGAGAAGTTTGGGAAGAGGATGAGTTTTGGATTGAATTATCTTGGCGAATCGATCCAGATGGAAGTATGGGAATTCGAAAGCATTTTGAATCGCCTTACCGCCCTGGTGAGAAAATAAAAATTGGAGAATACTATCAATATATTTTTGAGCGTGTACCTGGCTTGTCTAAAGTTGCTAAAAAGGAAGGAATTACAGAGTTAGAATACATGCAGAAATATGGCACCTTCGAAATCGAAAAAGGAGAGTCCTATAAAAAGAATGAAACGCTACTTACTGAAGAGGAATTAGAAGGTTCTGTAATTGATCCTATTAATGATGTAATCCGAAAAAACGGAAAAGACATCGGGGTCATGATTAATGGAAAAGCAATGTTAGGATTTCCTACTCCATCTCGTAAAAATGAATTTTATTCACAAACGATGGTCGATTGGAAATGGCCTGAATATGCAGTTCCCCAATATTTAAAGAGTCATATTCACAATGATAATTTAGATAAATCAAAAGGAGAATATGTATTGGTTCCAACGTTTAGGTTGCCAACTTTAATTCATTCCCGTTCTGGGAATGCAAAATGGCTGGTGGAAATCTCTAACCGAAATCCAATTTGGATGCATCCAGATGATGCTGCAAAATGGGGCTTCAAAACAGGAGATTTGGTGAAAATGAATACCGATATTGGATATTTTATCGATAAGGTTTGGGTAACCCAAGGAATGAAACCTGGTGTTGTTGCTTGTTCCCATCATATTGGAAGATGGAGAAGACCACAAGATAAAACAGGAAACCGTTGGGCAACCAATACGGTAAATATTGAAGGAGATGGAAATGGAGGTTGGAAAATGAATACGATTTCGGGTATTAAACCTTTTGAATCTGATGATAAAGATTCCAAACGTATTTTCTGGAAAGATGGAGGTGTGCATCAAAATATCACTCATGCTGTACATCCAGATCCAATTAGTGGTATGCATTGCTGGCATCAACGTGTTCGTATTGAAAAACCAAAAGAAGATGAAAAGTATGGAGATATTTTTGTGGATACTAACAGATCTCATGAAATATATAAAGAGTGGATGTCAATGACAAGACCTGCTCCAGGGCCAAACGGCGAACGAAGACCTTTGTGGTTTAAAAGAGCTTTTACACCAGATAAATCCACATATTATATAGATCCAAAAGAGGATTAAAGATTGTTATTTTATTAAGGTAGTTTTTATTAATCGAGTAAAGCCGATAACAATCTGTATTCTAAAATATTAGGCTTTCGACTGCGCTTAACCAGACATAATTTATAAATTTGTAAATGCTTCAAAAGATATTTCCATTTCTAGCTTGGCTTCCATTAGTTAAAAATTCTTGGAAAGATGATATCATTGCTGGTATAACAGGGACATTTATTGTTATTCCACAAGCTGTGGCTTTTGCAATGATAGCAGGTCTTCCGCCTATTTATGGGTTTTATACGGCTATGATCACTCCTATTATTGCTGCATTATTTGGTTCTTCATATCATTTAATATCAGGACCTACGACAGCAATATCCATTGTGGTTTATTCTACCTTAATAAAATTTGTGAATCCTGAAACAGATTTAGAAGCCTTTATTTCATTGGCATTAGTATTAACTTTTTTGGCAGGATTATTTCAGTTTACCATGGGATTATTAAAAATGGGTAAATTGGTGAATTTTGTCTCTCATTCTGTAATCATAGGTTTTACAGCAGGAGCAGGAATTTTAATTGCTTTTAAACAATTACAGCATGTTTTTGGAATTGATGTTCCACAAGGTAGTTCTATTCCTGAAATTAGCATTTATTTATACCATCACATTTCAGAAACAAATTGGTATGTTTTTACTGTTGCCTTTGGAACTTTAGGGGTAGCCATTGTCATTAAAACCTTAATAAAGCCACTGTCTAGGTATTATATGCTAATCGCAATGGTATTGGGGTGTTTATTTGCAGTTTGGATAGGTGGAAGTGAATATGGTATCGAAACCGTTGGAGACATTCCGTCCAATCTTCCTCCGTTTCGAGTTCCCGATTTTACATATTCTAATGTTGCTGCATTAAGTTCTGGAGCTATGGTATTAGCACTATTAGGATTAATCGAAGCTGTAGCCATAGGTCGTTCTATAGCTTTGCATACCCATCAAAAAATTAACGGAAATCAAGAGTTTATCGGTCAAGGTTTATCTAATTTAATTGCAAGTTTTTTCTCAAGCTATGCAGGGTCTGGATCCTTTACCAGATCTGGAGTTAATCATCAATCAGGGGCGAAAACTCCAATGGCAGCAATATTTTCTTCAGTATTTTTAATGGTAATTTTATTGCTTTTAGCGGGTTATGCTTCCTATTTACCAAAAGCAGCAATGGGAGGTATAATAGTATTAGTGGGCTATAATTTAATCGACTTTAATCACATAAGACAAGTGATTAAAAGCAGTGGCCGAGAACTTATTGTATTGTCAATTACCTTAATTGGAACTTTGTTTTTTGATTTAGAATTTGCATTATTAGCAGGAATTTTCAGTTCTTTTTTCTTTTATCTGGAGAGAACCTCAAAACCAAATATAGCAACCTTAGCTGTAAATGATCAAAGGCGACTTATTAATTCCATACGAGACAGTAATGCAATGGAATGTTCTAATATGAAAATTCTTAGAATTGACGGTTCCTTATATTTTGGATCTATTGATAAAATTTCTGATTACTTATCTAATTTATACAATCAAAATAAAATACAACATGTGTTAATTGCTGCAGACGGCATCAATTTTATAGATTTAGCAGCTGCCGAATGGCTTACCCATGAAATTATTAAGTGGCAAAAAAACAGGGGAGGGATTTATATTTCCAGTTTAAAACTAGTGAGTCAAGGAGTAATAATAAAAGGGGGGTTTGATAATAAAATGGGGAATGATATATTCTTTAAAGATAAAAAATCTGCCATTATTGAAATTCATAAAAAAATAAATAATCCTTGTAAGGTAAAAGCATTTAAAGAATGTAAATAAGCTTAAGCTGATATTTACTAAGATATTAACGCAATTATAATTAGTAACTCATGTTACAAAGAATATTATCTAGCATTAGTATTTTTGCAAACCTTAAGAAAATTATAATTAAAGCGATTACATGAATTTTAAAAACATACTTCCTATTTTAGAATGGCTTCCTAATTATAAAAAAGAATGGCTTAAAGGGGATGTTGTCGCTGGATTAACTGTTGGAGTAATGCTAATTCCTCAGGGAATAGCATATGCACTAATTGCAGGGTTGCCTCCTATTTATGGGTTGTATACTGCTTTGGTTCCACAAATAGTGTATGCAGTTTTTGGAACTTCTAGACAATTAGCTGTTGGTCCTGTGGCTATGGATTCCTTAATCGTTGCTGCTGGGGTTGCTACATTAGCCGAAGTTGGCACGGATCGTTTTATAGAATTTGCCATTTTATTGGCTTTTATTATGGGAATTTTACAAATTCTTTTTGGAGTTTTTAGGTTAGGGTTTATTGTTAACTTCTTATCAAAACCAGTAATAAGTGGTTTTACATCTGCAGCAGCATTAATAATAGGGTTTAGTCAATTAAATAATTTACTAGGTGTACATTTAGAGAGAAACAATAGGCTTCAAGATTTATTATTTGAAGCTTATCATCACCTTCATGAAATTCATTGGCTAACTTTTACAATAGGCGCGCTATCTATTATTTGTATCGTTTTAATTAAAAAATATTTTCAGAAAATCCCTGCTGCTATATTTGTAGTAGTTCTTTCTATTTTAATTGCAAAAATATTTCAATTAGATCAATTAGGAGTTTCTATAATTGGAGAAATCCCAAAGGGCTTGCCAGAATTTAGAATGCCTATATTCGATAAAAAAACAATAACCGATTTATTTCCAATTGCTTTAACCCTTTCGTTTATTGCTTTTTTAGAAGCAATTTCTGTTGCAAAAGCAATTGAAGCTAAACATCCTGAATATAAAGTAAAGCCTAATCAGGAATTAATTGCCTTAGGGATGGGAAATTTTATAGGTTCCTTTTTTCAAACCTATCCTGCAACTGGAGGGTTTTCTAGAACGGCCGTGAATGAACAATCTGAAGCAAAAACTCCACTTGCAGCTTTAGTTTCAGCTTTAATTATTGCACTAACACTTTTGTTTTTAACTCCATTATTTTATTATCTCCCGAAAACCGTTTTAGCAGCAATTATTATGGTAGCTGTTTTTGGATTATTAGATTTTAAGATTCCTAAGCAAATATTAAGGTTTTCAAAAAGAGATCTAATTATACTAAATGTAACCTTAATAATAACCGCTACTGTAGGAATTAAGGAAGGAATTTTTATAGGTGTAGTTCTTTCTCTTGTAATGCTAATCTATAAAAGCACCAAGCCACATATTGCAGTTTTAGGAAATGTGCCAAACACTCATTTTTATCGTAATCAAAATCGTTTTAAAGATGTTGAAATTGATGATGAAATTTTAATTATTCGTTTTGATGCCCAATTACATTTTGCAAATACTACTTATTTTAAAGATAAACTTCAAGAATTTTCTACTCAAAAAGGTAAACAATTACAGCTTTTAATAATTGACGGTGAAAGCATTAATAGTTTAGATAGCAGTGCAATTTATGCTTTAATTGAAATTTTAGATTACTTTAACAGTAAGAAAATTACCATCGCATTTACAGGATTAAAGGGGCCGGTTAGAGATAAAATGATTAAATCTGGATTTATGGAAAAAGCTAATGAAGACCTGTTTTTTATGAGTATTCAAGAGGCTGTAGATTGGTATAATACTGGTTTAAAGAAAGATAAGTTTCATAAATATTTAAAACAAAAAAACAAAACAAAACCTATATTAAAACGATAATGTAACATAAGTTACTTTATCAATTGTAAATTAGGGCTAATTTTGTAGGATATATTAACAATTTAGAAAGATTTAAAGATGAAAGTAGAACAATTATTTACAGGATGCCTTGCTGAAATGGCATATTATATTGAATCTAATGGAGAGGCTGCAATTGTTGATCCTTTAAGAGAAACCGAACCTTATCTTAGAATGGCTGAAGCTGATGGCGCTAAAATAAAATATATATTTCTAACTCATTTTCATGCAGATTTTGTTTCAGGACAATATGATTTAGCTCAAAAGACCGGCGCAAAAATAGTATTTGGACCAAGTGCTGCAGCCGAATATGATATTTATAATGGTACAGATGGGGAAGAATTCCCTTTAGGTGATGGTAAAATCACTTTATTACATACTCCAGGTCATACTATGGAATCGTCTTCATATTTAATTACGAATGAAGAAGGTATGTCTCCTTGTGTTTTAACTGGAGATTGCTTATTTATAGGAGATGTAGGCCGTCCGGATTTAGCTGTTAAGTCTGGAACAATAACAGAAAAAGATCTAGCGGGTTTTCTATTCGAATCTCTTCGAAATAAAATAATGACTTTGCCAGATGATATTATTGTATATCCAAATCATGGTGCTGGTTCTGCTTGTGGTAAAAATATGAGTTCTGAAACTTTTGATACTTTAGGAAATCAAAAGAAAACCAACTATGCGTTAAGAGCAGATATGACTAAAGAGGAATTTATAGAAGAAGTAACTTCGGGATTAAAGCCTCCTCCACAATATTTTCCAAATAATGTGAGAATGAATAAATCTATCAATACAAGTATAGATGTTATTTTACATAAAGGGACTACACCCTTAGATCCTGTAACTTTTAAAGAATTAAGTGAGAAAAAAGATATTTTAGTAATCGACACCCGTTCTAAAGAAGCTTACGCTGAAGAAGGCACTGTCCCTGGAGCATGGTATATTGGAGTAGATGGTAATTTTGCCCCTTGGGTTGGAGCTATTGTTCCCGATATTAATCAAAAAATTATATTTATTTCGGATGATGAATTACGAGTAAATGAAATTGTAACTCGTTTTTCTAGAGTTGGATATGATAACACACTTGGCTATTTAAATGGCGGCATTAAAGACTGGCTCGCACATGGCTATATTGTAGATAAAATAGGTTCTGTTTCGGCGACTAAATTTGTAGATTTACTAGCAGCAGGAGCTATTGAAAAACCTGTGGATGTTCGTAAAGAATCTGAATATTTATCGGAACATGTGATAGGTGTAGAAAATTTTCCTTTAGATTTTATCCATACTAACTTTGCTGAAATTGATACCAGCAAAGAATATTTTTTACATTGTAAAACGGGTTATCGTTCTTTAATTGCTGCATCTATATTTATGGCCAATGGTGTTGAAAAAGTAACAGATGTAAGGGGTGGTTTTGAAGATATTATTGAAACAAAAGCTCCTCTATCTGAATTTGTTTGCCCAACAACAATGTTATAGTAAATTATAAAATTAGTAACAATGTTTCGTTTGTTACATCGTTCTAAAAACCTAATTATATATTTGTACTATAATTGAAAATCGTTAGATGAAGAATATTAATCAAATAGAGTGGAAAGCCCTTCTAGAAAAAGACAAAGAAGCTGTAATCATAGATTGTAGAGGCCCTTTTGAATGGGAAGAAGGTGTTTTAGAGGGAGCAAAATTAATAGACTTAATGAGCCCTCAAGGATTTATGCATACTGCAGAAAAACTAAATAAAGAAAAAAGTTATTATGTCTATTGCAGAAGTGGTGTTAGAAGCATTACTGCTTGTCAAATTTTAGAATCTTTGGGTATTGAAAAAACCTATAATCTATTAGGAGGGATTTTGAGCTGGGATGGAAAAGTCGTGATGCCTTAAAACTAAATCAAACTATTTTAAAAATATATTATCTATTGAAAAAGAAAAATATTAAACAGTTTTATTGGTTGGTTAGTTAGTAAAGGAAGCAGACTGTTATAATACAACTGCTTCCTTTCTATTTTTAAATATAATTACACCTTTTTAAGGTTACATCTTTTTAATTATGAAAAAAAAAGTATTCCTTTTATTAGTTATCATCATTGCATTTACTAGTTACGCCCAAAATACTAAAAACATCATTCTTGATGTTGCAGATTACAAAGAGGTTGTTGTAGGCGAGGCTGTACAATTAGTAGATGTCCGAACACCTAAAGAATATCAAGAGGGGTTTATAGATGACGCAATTAATATAGACTATCTGAATCAAGTAACATTTAACACCGCTTTTGAAAAACTAGACAAAAACAAACCCTTATATATTTATTGCCGTTCAGGAAATCGAAGTCAGAAATCTGCCAAATTATTACTCGATTTAGGCTTTACTGAAATTTATGATCTTAAGGGTGGATATATCGCTTGGAATAATCATTAAACTAAAAAACATGAATTCTACTATTACCATACAAAATCTAAAATGCGGTGGCTGTGCTAATACCATTATAACAAAAATTTCTGCGTTAAAAAATATAAGTCAAGTATCGGTAGATCTTGAATCCTCTACAGTATCATTTTCAGTAATTTCTAAGGAAGACTTACTATCTGTTCAGGATAAATTAGCTGCAATTGGATATCCTGCAGCAGGTGAAAACAATTCTATGATCTCTAAAGCCAAGTCATTTGTAAGTTGTGCAACTGGTAAAATGTCTAATTAATTCATAAAAATGAAATCTGATTTAAAAAAACATTGGGATTCTGCTTATGAGAATAATAACATTACCGAATTAGGATGGTATGAGGAAGATCCTATTCCCTCTTTGCAACTTATCCAAAAATGTGGGTTGTCTAACGATGCCAGAATTCTTAATGTGGGAGTGGGAACTTCAACATTAATAGATGAATTATTAAATTTTGGATATCAAAATATTATTGCGAGTGATATAAGTAGTACAGCTTTAAAAATATTACAAACAAGATTGGGTTCAAAAAAAAATAAGGTCCTTTGGGTAGTAGACGATCTAACTAATCCAAAATTACTTTCAGAAATTGATCCTGTAGATTTATGGCATGATAGGGCAGTTTTGCATTTTTTCACAAATGAAGAAGAACAAAACATATATTTTTCTTTATTAAAGAAGATAATAAAACCCAAGGGCTATGTTCTTATTTCTACATTTAATTCAGAAAGTGCTACCAAATGCAGTGGTTTAAATGTTCAACGATATGACAAGGATATGCTTATAGATAAATTAGGTGCCGATTTTAAACTCTTAGAGTTCTTTAATTATACCTATACCATGCCATCTGGTGATACAAGACCATATATTTACACACTATTTAAAAGAGTTTAAAAAATGAAAAGACTATATTCTATTGTATTTGTTTTAATGATCGTTCTTTTTTCTTCCTGTAAAAACGATAAGAAAGAGCTTAGTCCTTCTTTAAAAGAGAAAGAAAATAAAGAAGCAATTTCAAAAATTGATCCTTCCTATCAACAAATTGGATTAGACATGGCATTTACCACCAAATCTCAATTAGGAAAAAATTTGATGGGAACCATGAAAGAAAAGGGAGCTGTAGCAGCTTTAGAATTTTGTGATATTAAAGCCATATCCTTAACCGATAGCATGGCTACTTTTCATAAAGCTAGAATTAAAAGGGTTTCAGATAAAACAAGAAACCCCAATAATAAAGCTAATAATACGGAATTAAAAAAAATAGAACTTTTTAAAAGAATGCTTTCTAACAAAGAAGATATTGCTCCTATTGTCGAAATCAATAACGATAGCATACTTTTTTATTACCCGATAATAACAAATGTAATGTGCCTAAAATGTCATGGCACTCCCAATAAAGAGATAGACACAAAAACCTTCTCCACTATTAAGAGATTATATCCAAACGATATGGCAGTAGGGTATTCAGAAAATCAAGTTAGAGGGGTTTGGAGTATTCAGTTTAAAAAAGAATAAATCCTAAAATATTATGAGTAGTTTTTTTAATATTATCGCTAGTGACCAACCAGTACTTGTAGATTTTTTCGCAGATTGGTGTGGGCCTTGCAAAACTATGTCTCCCATTTTAAAAGAAGTAAAAAGTAGTCTTGGAGATAAGGTTAAAATATTAAAAATAGATGTGGATAAAAACAACAGATTAGCAACTTCTTTAAGTGTACAAGGGGTTCCTACATTGATATTATATAAGAAAAGTAAAGTCATGTGGAGACAATCTGGAGTAATCCCCAAAAATGACATTATATCTAAGATTAATAAATTTCTTTAATATTAATGACTGAAATCGACGAAGATTTTTGGGATAATCGATATAAATCTCAAAATACAGGATGGGATATTGGTAAAATTTCTACTCCTTTGAAAACATATTTTGATCAATTAACAGATAAAAGTCTTAAAATTCTAATTCCTGGTGGTGGAAATTCATACGAAGCAGAATATCTTTTTAACCAAGGCTTTAAAAACGTTTTTGTAATAGATATTTCTTTAACTGCACTGTCTAATCTTCAAAAAAGAATTCCAAAATTTCCTAAAAATCAATTAATTCATTCCAATTTTTTTGAATTAAACGATTCTTTTGACCTCATCATAGAACAAACTTTTTTTTGTGCAATACCTCCTAAGCAAAGGTCTAACTATGCATTAAAAACTAGTGAATTATTAAAGTCAAAAGGAAAATTGGTAGGGTTACTTTTTAATGTTCCTTTATATGATGATCGACCTCCTTTTGGAGGTAATAAAGATGAATACTGTTTTTGCTTCAAACCATATTTTAAAATTGAAATAATAGAACTCTCATATAATTCGATTCTAAGTAGAAAAAACCACGAATTATTTATAAAATTCATAAAAAAATAATCGCTTAATTTAACATTTCCTCAATTACCCTTCCTACACTTTTTTATTCTATATCTTTTGTTTTTTAAGACATTAAACCTGATTTCTTAACAATCTTCCTACATGTTTTCATGGTGGAATTTTAATTTTTTAAGTAGTTTGACGAGTATTTATTACATTTAGGCTAAAAGTTGTTGTTTTTACATTATATATAACTTTCTCCAATTAATTTAGCACTATTAATTTACAGATTATATCCCCATTGATACCCCAATATTGTTAATTAACAGTTATCAATAAACTGTTCAAAATGGTGATTATGAAAAAAATTGGTATTATATTATTTTTATTTCTAATTGAAAGTAGTTTCGCTCAAGTTGGTGTTAACACCACCAATCCACAGGAAGCACTCGATGTAAATGGAAAAATTCGAGTAACTGATACTGATATCGGTTTTGGTAGAACGATGGTTTCAATTATTGGTATAGATGACAATGAGACTTTGAGCAAGATTAACCTTAGCCCCGATTTTGTGATTACCAACAACACCATCACTGTTTCTGGCACCACTAGTTATTCTGTGTTAGATATGGATTTTGATAATCTTCCTGATTACGTAGAGTATACACCGGGTGTTGATATGGCAAATTTAGATTTAGGTGTCAATAACATAAATGCACATGAAACTGTAATTAGGTTTTTAAACGCACCTCAAGCCTTTTTTATTTCCGGAATTCAAGGAGGAGTTCCAGGAAGACATGTCCTATTGCTTAACTCATCCACAGAACATATGGGTGTTAGAGATGAAGATTATTCCCCTAATTCATCAGATAATGAGAATATGATACTTACTTATGGTGCTGGTACAACAGATCAGACACAAGGTCAAGGGGCTATTGAAATGGTATATGATGGAACCCGTTGGGTTATACTTAATATAAGAAATTAATACTGTTTGTAAATGATCCATATGAAAAAAATTAGTCTCATATTATGTTTATTATTGTTTCAGTACGGTTATGCTCAATTTGGTGACCCTCCTCAAACAAAGGGAGTTGGGATTAACACCACAGATCCACAGGAAACACTCCATGTTATTGGAAAAATTCGAGTAACTGATACTGATCTCGATGTTGATAGAACGATGGTTTCAGTTATTGGTATAGATGACGAAGGGACTTTGAATAAGCTTGCCGTTGACAACGGTTTAGTGATGGCTAACAACACTTTCATGTCTTCTGGCTCGGGTTATTATTCTTTAATAAATCACGCTCTTGTTGCCAATTCTCCGAATACTCAATTTGATAATTTAGATGTAGGACTCGCTGGTGATTATTCATATAAAACTGTGATTAGGTTTACAGGGCCAACTAGTTCTTTTCAAATTTCTGGAATTGTAGGAGGATTTGCTGGAAAGCATATCATATTGATTAACCCAACCACATCCAATATGAAACTTTTAGACAACGATAGGGACTCAGATGAAGAAAATAGGATACTTTCTTATGGACCTGGTCCTGCTGAAACATTAAGTGGTCAAGGAGCTATTGAAATGGTATATGATGGATACCAATGGATTGTACTTAATGTAAGAGATTAAAATACAAGCCTGCCAATCTGTTGTTTAAGGTTGATTACTACATATTATCTTCCTTATCTAAATTATCATTTTTCTTCTTTCCAAACCCAGTAAACAATTGACCTACAAATTCTTTTGGAAATGATTCCTCGCCTGGAAACCCTAACTCAATTTCTCCATTATCATCTGGCACATAATTGGTTTTAAAAATATAATCCCAGACGCTTAAACTAATTCCAAAATTAATGCCTTGTGGCCTATCTTCAGGTAATGCTTTAATATGATGGTATAAATGCATTACAGAATTATTAAATAGATACTTCAATGGTCCCCAAGTTATTCTAATGTTTGCATGATTTAAATGTCCTATACTTATTGCTATAAAGTGAACGATATAAGCTTGTTCTGGTTCAAAGCCTCCAAGTATCATGACTCCAAATGTTTTAAGAGGTTTATAAAATATATTCTCCATCCAATGGTAGCGTAAATGTGCTGCAAAACCCATTTCTTTAACAGAATGATGTACTTTATGAAATCGCCATAAAATTTCAAATTTATGAAGCAAAACATGAGTAAGCCATTGCACAAAATCTAAAACTATAAAAAAGATTAAAAGTTGCTGCCATTGTTCCCATTGAGAAATATCAATAATTGCCAAACTCTTATGGTTGATTCCAACTTCAGAAAATAGAAGTCCAAATACATTATAAAATCCACTAATGACAATAGAGAAAATAAAAAAATTAAAAAACATATAAAAACCATCTAACCAAAAGTCCTTTCGGATAATGGATTGATTTTTTCTCCAAGGGAACACCATTTCTAATCCCCAAACCACCAATGAAATAACGATTAATCCCCAAAAATAATTGTTATACCAAGGCACTTTAAATAGTATAGAATCCCAAGTCCAAGATAGTGTTCCAATAAAAGCGTCTATAAAACTGTTTATATATTTTTCCATAGAATTATTTTTTTTGAATTACTAAGGTTGTCATACAGCGTAAGTCATTTACATTTACTGTTTTTAGAGGCTCTAATAGTTTAAAAGTATTGGTTTCGTTTAACTTTTTTAATAATGTTTTTGAAACTAAATAACGATTTGTACCATCTGGTAATTTATAAACTCCATTAGAAATATGTTTTATTTTATCCCTTATTCCAATATCTGATGCAACTCTAATAAACAAGGTTCCTTTTGATTTTAATACTCTCATTAATTCGTCAAACATTTTTATAAAATGAGTTTCATTATTAGCAAAATGCATTACAGCATTACAGATTATATGATTGAAAAAATCATCTTTGAAATTTAACTCTTCAATCTTTGAAACTGAAAAATTATTTACTCCCTTAGGATATATCTTTTTTAACTTTTCAATATTGTCTTCATTAGCATCAATACCATATATGGTAAATTCATTATTATAAAACCAATGTAAGTTTCTTCCTTGACCGCAACCTGCATCTAAAATTACATCAGAATTTTGATACCTTCCTTTAACAATTTGGTCTATTAAATAGATATCTGTTTTACCTAAAATTTGATTTATGTCTTTCATTTTCACTATTTTAGCGTAATGACATTTGTCACATTTATATTAACTAACAATTAATAACTTTGAATGTATGAAATTAGAAAAAATATTTAAGATTATTTTGTCTTGTCTAATTTGCATTTCAATAATTTCAGGAATTGTATTTCTATTTAATTAATGAATAAAATAAACTAATTATGAAAAAAAACATGGGCGGTACAGATTGCATGATTCGAATAGTAATTACAATTATTGCTGCAATACTTTATTTCACAGGAACAGTTCCAGGGACTTTAGGCATCATTTTATTAGTTGTCGCAGGAGTATTTTTATTAACTAGTTTTTTAAACTTTTGCCCTCTTTACACAGTTTTAGGAATTAATACAAAGAAAAAAGATAATTAATTTTTAAAACTTATAAGCTTCTATTTTCTAACCTATTATTAGGGTCTGAAATGTAACATTAGTTACTTAATAAAAGCTTGAAAAGGTATAATTTTGTTAGGTAAAACAGTTTAAATTAAACATTATGAAAAAGCATCATCAAATAGTTATTATAGGAGGAGGAACTGGTGGCGTTATGGTTGCTGCGCAACTTAAGCGAGCAAAAAAAGGATTAGATATTGCCATTATTGACCCTACTGAAACACATACCTACCAACCTGCAAATACATTAGTAGCTGGAGGGTTAATGGATTATGAAGCTACTAGGAGGGAAGAAAAAAAGTTGATTCCATCAGGGGTATCTTGGATAAAAGAATTTGTTGCCGATATTCAGCCAGAGCAAAATGAAGTAGTATTAAAGAGTGGAGATAAAATTACTTATGAATATCTAGTAAATGCTACAGGTATCCAAATTAATTTGGATGGCATAAAAGGGCTTAAAGAAGCCTATGGAAAAAATGGAGTTTGCTCTAATTATATCGACCCTAGATATACCTGGAAATTAATGCAAGAATTTAAAGGAGGAAATGCTTTGTTTACCCAACCAACTACTCCTATAAAGTGTCCTGGTGCTCCTCAAAAAATCATGTATTTAATGGGAGATTATATAGCAGATAAGAACTTTAAAGACCACACAAATATAATATTTGCTACTCCTGGAACTATGATTTTTGGTGTTCAGCCCTTTAAAGACGAATTAGAAAACTACTTAAAAAAGTATAAAATTAAGCAACGCTATGGATATAAACTTGTTGAAATAAATGGAGAAGAAAAAGAAGCAATTTATGAGCGTTTAGAGTTGCCAAACGGAAGTGATAATTATGTTGTAAATGATGAAAGAAATGCAGCAGGCTGTATGGGTTATGTATGGGAAAATGGTGTGAAGCGTGAAGTTCAAGAAGTTAATTCTCCGTTTCAAATGGAAGAAAGAGGAACGCAATATGTCATAAAATACGATATGCTTCATTTGGCTCCACCACAATCTGCTCCAACTTGGTTTCAAAATACCAAATTAGCAAATCAAGATGGCCCTAACAAAGGTTGGATGGCTGTTGATAAACATTCTATGCAATCTACAAAGTTCCCTAATGTTTTTGGTGTTGGAGATGTTACCGATCTACCAACGGCACGAACTGGAGCAGCGATTAGAAAACAAGCACCTGTTGTAGTTAAAAATATAGTTAAATTAATGGACGGTCAAGTAGCAGATTGTAAAAAATACAATGGATATTCCTCTTGCCCTTTAGTGGTCTCCCATAATAAAATGTTATTGGCTGAATTTGGGTACGATGGTGTAAGAATGTCTGACCCTATATTAAGTAAATTTTTTAATACCGGAAAAGCAAGTTACCCAATGTGGATCTTAAAAAAATATGGCTTGCCTTTTATGTATTGGAATCTGATGCTAAAAGGATATGATTTTTAATTAAAAGCTCCTTCGTTTGATTAAAGTAAAAAAGAGATGAATCTAAAGATTTCATCTCTTTTTTTAATAATTCTCTTCTGATATTTGTCAGTTTTACTTAAAATAACAATTGTATTTTTATAACTTAAATTAATTTTATGATTAATCAAAACACAGCACTTTACAACTATACAAATGGTGTAGTTATGATCGGGGTTTTTGCATTAGTTTGTGTTGTCCTCGTTATTCTATTAATTTCTTTTATGAATGGCGGTAAAAAGAAATAAACTTCTATCGAATCGTATATGATACATTTATAAAGAAATTCCTTCCCATTCTTGGTATATTATTCCAATCTGCAAAGGTTGAATAGTATTCGTCTAAAAGATTTTCTATTCCTGTTTTTAGGTAAACCTTCTGACTATTCAGATAAAAGTTATAAGAAGCATTAATGTTTAAAATAGCATAGGCGTCTGTTTTATTTTCTCCAAAATAATTGCTATAATTTTTTTGTTCTCCTGCCCCATTCATGTTTATTTCAGCGTCAAATAAGTTCTTTTTAAACTGTACTGCCGCTTTATAGCTAAATGGGCTAATTAATGGTAGATTATTACTATTGTTATCCTTTCCAATAGAATATCCCATAAAACCATTTAAGGTCCAGCCTGGAATCAATTTATATCTAGCACTCAAACCTGTATTAAATATTGTAGCATAATCTAAGGCTGTATAAACTCTAACTCCATCTGCACCAATAGTCATCTGTGTAAGGTTGGGGTCTGTTTTTCCAATAATATAATCTGAAATATAAAAGAAAGAAGCTTCAGCACCAATCTTTAATTTTGAAGTGGAATGATTAATTGAAGTATTAAACTCTAAAGATTTTTCATTTTTTAAATATGGATTTCCTATATAATCGTAATTATCAAAACTATTATATAAATAAAAACCATAAGCTTCTGTAACAGAAGGTGCTCTTTCCCCATAACCTACATTAAATAATAAGCTTGTTTTTTTAATATTAAGTTTAAATTCAGAAGATAAATTAAAGATAAATCGGGAATCTGTATCTTCTAAATCTGGGTAAAATATTCGCAAACTATTTAATCCAAATTCATCTGCAACGGTAGCATGTTGAAATCCAAATCTTCCTGAAAATTTCAAAGCTTTATTGTTTGCTAAAGTGATTGCATCTTCCCCATAAATTCCAGAATATACTGTTCTAACATCTGGCCAGGTAAGCATAAACATAGAGTTTTCATTAGGATCGTTTGAATACATCGTCATCTCTGCCAAAGACTTATTATAGTATCCGTTAAAATTAAATAACAAGTTATGATTCGACTTTTTTGCATAAATCTTTGAATAAAAACCATAGGTATCACTCCAACCCGGCATATCCATATGGATAGGTACATCTGGCCTTTTTGTATCATCCATAACATGCGATATTGTATTGGCATATACTTTGGTTTCCCATTTATTAATAAAGGCATTAACACTGTCTATCTCATAGCTTAAAGATGCAATTAAAGCCTCAGCCAAGGAAACATCCATAGGTAATGCTGGGTAGCCCACATCTGTTGCTTTATCATAAATTACAGATCCTATAAGAGCTCCATTTTTCCCAGTTTTTACACCTGCTACTCCAGATATATTATATTTCTCAAATTGAGAAAACAAAATTTCTTCATCATTTCCTGCACTATAATTATCAGATTTTCTATAGATACCATCCACATTGGTAAAGAATTTCGCATTGGAATAATTAATCTCGGAGCTTATAATCCTAGCATTGCTATTGGTTTCATATCCCAAGTCTACCCCTGCATTAAATTCTTCTTTTTTAAAGTCGTTTTTCTGAATTTTTAAATCGATACTTCCTCCAATAGTGGCTCCATTTTCAGACCCTTGTTGTCCAGAAGTTATTTTTACTTCAGATAAATTTGAAACATCCACATAGGAGGTAATCGGATCCATTTTATCTGTACATGCTCCAAAAATTTGCATCCCGTCAATAGTAACAGACAATCTTTCAGAAAGCATATTATTCATAGCAGCCTCCCAAGCATAATTCCCTCTTTTTATCATGGTAACCTTGCTAGATTCTTCTAAATAATCATCAATAGTAGAAAGAGGTTTTACTTGTTTTCGGTTTTTTAAATTCGTTTTACCTATCACAATTACTTCAGACAATCCAACTACATTTGTGGAATCTATTTCTTGATTTTGTGCGAGTAAATTAGACGATAATAGAATTCCAATAACGAAACAAAAAAATATATTTTTCATTTTCAATTGTTTAAAGAGGCTGATTTAGTAAAAATGATTTCATTAAATCCGCCTTGATACCATAGGTTTTACTAAAATTCTATTTCTAAATAAAGGCTGCTGCTTTCATTTTCATCCGTAACCATTTCTCCTTTTAACATATCGCCCTCTTGATTATGCAACATCAAGTTTAGTTTCCAATACCCCGTCATGGTTAATGATAGTTTACCATCATACAGATTCGTAGTAGGATTATAAACTAAATCTTCATTATTAGGTGAGGCATGATTTCCCATACTTGGCATACGAGGATCTAACATAATAGTATAGTTTTCAACTATTGGAAAAGACATCATACTTTCCATCTTGTAAAGCCCAACAGTCATATCGTTTACCATTACTTCTGGAGTTTTAGGTTCCATGTAAGCTATTATATATTTTACACCGTCGGTCCCCATAAATGTCGTTACAACCTGTTTTTCTGAAGCAGTTACATTTATGCCTCCTACTGCTGTAAATTCTTCACTATTGATAGTATAATCAAAAGTTATGTCCCATCCTTCATCTGCATTATTTGGCATTTGAAAAACCATATTACCTGTATAGATAGTTTCTTTTCCTTCGGTTTTCACAAGATTAGATTTTGGACAAGAATGACTCATTTCTGTCATATGCATCATAGGCATCCACATAAAAGACGCATTTTCAACAAACTCTTGAGAGGTTTTGTCTTTTATTCTAATGGTAAACTCATTATACCCTTGTGCAATTTCTCCAGACTTTGTAAATATTTCAATAGCATGTGTTTCGTTAGTAATTTCTTGAACCAATAATAAATCTTCAACTTCATTTATTGGGTCTATAGTATTGTCATCATCGTCACTTGAACAAGAAATAATAGTAATAGCGAATAGTACTGGGAATATATATTTTAATAGTTTCATTTTATAGTATTTTATAAGTTGCGTCAGTTAATATGCTTAATGACGGCATTGAATTTTGATAATTTTTTAAATTGAATTTTTAAGCTTTATACACACCCAAAAGCCTTACAATTTTATCTTTTTGAAATGTAATTTACTTGCTCACATTGATTAATTCATTATGAGAATGGGAGTGTATATAATGTAGATTATACTTGTGGAGGGTGATAAAATGAGTATTCGCTCAAATAATTATACAGATTATTATAATTATAAACCTGTTTTTTGTAATTCGTGCTTTGACCGAATTTTATTTTTTCTTTTTCTTGAATGAATAATGTAATGTCTTTAGATGCAATCATTTTAGAAGGAGCTTCATCGTTTGTAGAATCCTTTTCTGCGACCTCTTTTAAATGACATTTACCATTACATTTTAATTCTGGTTTTTCTTTATTGACACAAAATTGTTCTATAAATCCCGATTCATCTAAATAATAATACCCATAGGTAATTGCAACATGAAACATGTTCCAAAGCAAAGCCGTAACAAGTATGAAAGAGAATATAATTCTATGTCGATTCATCTCTGCAAAATTAGAAAACCCTTTAATATATATTACTGACAATTGTCATTTTTTCAAAATAAACAAACTCAAGTATAATGTGGAAACCTTTAGTATTGTTGGTTTGTATGTAACAAAAGTTACACAACCGTGTATCTAATGTTACTTATAACTCTTGCTTGCTTTTATATTTTTGCCCTATAATTAAAAAACTAAAATGAAGAAACACTTATATATTATAACCCTTGGAATTTTATTATTTTCGGTTTCCTTATTCTCTCAGGAATTAAAATCTATTACCAAATCTGAAGTCTTATCTAAGGTTCTTGAACAAAACATATCTTTAAAAATTTCTGATCAAGAATTTTTAAAAGCAAGAGCGGAATACAGACAAACCAACTCTGTGTTCTTGCCAAATATTTCGGCCTCCCATTCGGGTCTAGTAACTACCAATCCTTTAATGGCTTTTGGAACAAAATTAAATCAAGGGATATTAACCCCCGAAGACTTTAATCCAGAACTTTTAAATAATCCTGATGAAGTAACCGGATTTGCAACAAAGTTCGAAATACAACAACCTCTTATCAATCTTGATGGTTTCTACCAGCGTAAATCAGCCAAAAATAAAATGGATGCAATAGCTCTTCAAACTATACGAAACAAAGGTTACCTAACTTTTGAAGTTGAAAAAGCTTATATGCAATTGCAATTAGCTTATAAAGCGGTAGAGGTACTAGAAAAATCTTTAGAAACTGCAAAAGAAAATAAGAAAGTAGCTGACATTAGTTTTAAACAAGGCTACCTGCAAAGAGCCGATCTTTTATCGGTAGAAGTTCGTGTTAGCGAAGTACAGAATCAGCTTCGGTCTGCAAAGAGTAATATAAAAAACTCTTCAGATTATTTGTCTTATTTAATGAATGAAAATGACACTGCAGTATTAATACCTTCAGACAGTTTGCTTATTTCATCACTTCCTTTAGCTAATAGAAAAGTTGTTTCAGAAGAAAGAACAGATATCAAAGCAATGCAATTAACAACCGAAGCTTATGCGTCTTTGTATAAAGCAAATAAGATGGTTTTTATACCAAGGCTTAATGCTTTTGGTAGTTATGAGCTCTACGATCAAAATGCTTTTCAAGGAAGCTCCACAGGATATATTGTGGGAGCACAATTAAACTGGAGTCTTTTTGAAGGTTATAAAAATGTTGGGAAAACTCAAAAAAGTAAAGCGCAATATGATCAATCTATACTTGAATACGAACAGTATATCTCGCAAAGCACATTAGATCTTAATAAGGCAAACCGAATGGTTTTAGATGCTGATAGCAAATTAAAACTAACCCATTTAGCTTTAGAACAATCTAAAGAATCTTTACGGATAAGAACCAATAGATATAAAGAGGGATTAGAAAAAACAACAGATTTATTGTTGGCGGAAACACAATACGCTCAAAAACAACTACAATATTATCAAACCATTTTTGAGTATAATTACGCATACTTATACCTACAATTTTTAACCAAAGAATAAAATCAATATGAAAAAATATATCACTCTCGTTACTCTATCTCTTTTGTTTATTAGCTGTGGAAGTGACATTAAAGAAACTTCAACAAACAAAACACCCGCCATTGCTGTAACGATAAGTTCTGTGAATTTAGATAATAACAGTCCGTTTTTTACTGCAAGTGGGAAAATAGAAGCGGCAAATGCGGTAACATTAAGCACTAGAACTAGCGGTTATGTAGATCAAATTTATGTAAAGGTTGGAGATAAAATAACCAAAGGGGAATTGCTTTTATCTATTAATAATACAGATTTACAGGCTAAAAGAGCTCAAGTAAACGCGAGTATAACCGAAGCAAGAGCAGCTTATAACATTTCCGAAAAAGATTACAATCGTTATAAAAACTTATTTTCAGAAAACTCTGCTTCTCAAAAAGAAGTGGACGATATGGCGGCCAATTTTGAAATTGCTAAAGCTCGCCTAGAAGCTGCCAATCAAATGAAGAATGAAATCAATGCACAATTTAAATATGTAAATATTAAAGCACCTTTTAGCGGTATAGTTACCCATAAATTTATTGATACTGGTGATTTAGCAAATCCCGGAATGCCTTTAATAACTGTAGAGGATCCTGAGAATTTTGAAATTAACTTATCCATTCCTGAAAATGAAATTTCACAAATTAAAAACGGGATGAAAGTAAATGTATTAGTGAAATCTATTTCAGAAACACTTATAGGAGAAGTAACCGAAGTAAGTACCTCAGCAAATAACTCAGGAGGGCAATATTTTGTAAAAATAACTCTCGATAAAACTAAAGTTCCAATATTATCTGGAATGTACACGAGTGTTATGATCCCAACAATGAAAGTAACAAAGACTAACATAGTTTTAGTACCCGAAGAAGTGATAGTCCGTAGAGGTCAACTATCAGGTATTTATACAATAAGCCAAAATCAAACAGCTTTATTACGTTGGTTGCGATTAGGAAAAACCTACGGAGATAAAGTAGAGGTTTTGTCGGGTTTAAATTCTGAAGAGCAATTCATTGTTTCCGCAGAAGGAAAATTATACAACGGAGTAAGAGTAACTATACAATAATAATACTATGAAAGAAGGATTAGCAGGTAAAATAGCAAAGGGCTTTATTGGCTCAAAGCTTACAGTGCTTCTAATGATCGTGTTTATGGTTATTGGAGTGTATAGTTCGTTTTTAATTCCGAGGGAGGAAGAACCACAGATAGATGTTCCTATGGCAGATATCTTTGTGGGATATCCTGGAGCAAGTCCAACCGAGGTAGAATCTAGAGTGGTAATGCCTTTAGAAAAATTAATTTCAAACATCAAAGGAGTTGAATATGTGTATTCTACTTCCATGAAAGAACAAGGGATGGTCATTGTTCAGTTTTATGTGGGCGAAGATATTGAGCGCTCATTCGTAAAACTTTATAACGAAATCAATAAGCATATGGACATAATGCCAGAAGGTGTTACGATGCCTTTGGTGAAAACACGAGCTATAGATGATGTCCCAGTTTTAGGCTTAACACTTTGGAGTGAAACTTATGATGATTATCAACTTAAACAGATCGCTCAAGAATTATCTGATGAGATTGAAAAAGTAAATGATGTTTCAGTTACCAAAAATATTGGTGGTAGAAACAGACAATTACGAGTTGTTTTAGATAAAGATAAAATGGCCGAAACCGGTTTAGATTTCCTTTCTATTTCACAAATGATCCAATCTAACAATCAACAATTAAGTTCTGGTAGTTTTAACAAGGGAGATTCTGAGTTTTATGTAAACACAGGAGAATTTCTGAAAACTGTAAAGGATATAGAAAACCTAGTTGTAGGGGTTCAGCAAAACCGACCTATATATTTAAAACAAATAGCAACCATTCTTGATGGACCAGAAATTTCAAAAGAATATGTGGCTTTAGGATTTGGTCAAGCAAGTAAAAAATCTGAATTATATAATTCTGAATATCCAGCAGTAACTATTTCTGTGGCAAAAAGAAAAGGGGCAGATGCGATGAAGTTATCTAAGGTTGTTTTGGATAAAGTGGAGCATTTAAAATTAAACTTAATTCCAGATGATGTTCATGTTGAGGTAAGCAGAAATTACGGAGAAACCGCATCACAAAAAGTTTCTGAATTATTAATGCATCTAATAGGAGCCATCCTTGCAGTTACTCTTGTTGTAATGTTAGCTATGGGCTGGCGAGGAGGGCTGGTAGTATTTTTATCTGTGCCCATCACATTTGCACTAACTCTTCTTAGTTATTATATGCTGGATTATACCCTTAACAGAATTACTCTTTTTGCTTTAGTCTTTGTAACAGGTATCGTCGTTGATGATTCTATAATTATTGCCGAAAACATGCACCGGCATTTTAAAATGAAACGTTTGCCATTTAAACAAGCTGCTCTCTATGCGATTAATGAGGTGGGGAATCCAACAATTTTGGCTACTTTCACTGTAATTGCTTCGGTATTGCCTATGGCTTTTGTTTCAGGAATGATGGGGCCTTATATGGCACCAATGCCTATTGGAGCTTCTATTGCAATGATTCTGTCATTATTTGTTGCCTTAACAATTACTCCTTATTTAGGGTTTATTTTTCTTCGTGAAAAAGACAAAAAAGGAAAAAAGAAAAAGCCTGTAAAACAATTAGAAGATTCTTTTATCTATAAACTATATAACCGAATTGAATCGCCATTAATTGAAAATTCTAAAATTAGATGGGCCTTTTTAGGAGGAACATTCTTTGTGTTATTTGCTACTATGGGATTGTTTTTTACCAATTCGGTAGCCGTAAAAATGCTTCCTTTCGATAATAAAAACGAATTTCAAGTGGTCATCGATATGCCAGAAGGCACTACTCTAGAAAGAACAGCTGTAGTAGCTAAAGAGATTTCGCAATATTTGAGCTTTCAACCAGAAGTAAGGAATTATCAAAGTTATGTAGGTGCTTCTGCTCCTATTACTTTTAATGGATTGGTGAGACATTACGATCTTCGGGGAGGGTCTAATATGGCAGATATTCAAGTTAACCTTACCGACAAACATGATCGTAAATTACAAAGTCATGAGCTTGCGAGTATGATGCGTCCAGATATTCAAAAAATAGCAGCTAAATACAAAGCTAATGTGAAAATTGTAGAAGTGCCCCCAGGACCCCCTGTGTTATCTACTATAGTTGCTGAAATATATGGCCCAGATTATAACGGGCAAATAGATGTTGCTAATCAACTTCAAAACATTCTTAAAAACACAGACGATGTTGTGGATGTAGATTGGATGGTAGAAGCAGACCAAACCGAATATGAGTTTGTAATCGATAAAGAGAAAGCTATTCTGTATGGTATTTCACCACAACAGATTGTTTACACTATGAATATGGCCTTGTCTGAAAGAGTAATCACCAATCTCTACGACGAAAATTCCTCCAAACAAGTAGGGATAATTTTAGCATTGGACGAGCAAGAAAAATCTAATATCAATGACATCTCTCAGTTGAAAATAAAATCTAATCAAGGCGCCATGATTACTATAGGAGATTTAGTAGATATAAAAGAAAGTACTAAAGCCAAAAGCATTTTCAGAAAAAACCAAAAACGAGTTGTTTATGTAATGGCAGATATGGCTGGAAAATTAGAAAGCCCTGTGTATGCTATTTTAGGAATGACAGATAAATTGAAAGACATAAACCTTCCCGAAGGCTATAAGCTAGATGAATTATATTTATCTCAACCCGAATACGAAGATAATTACACTGTAAAATGGGATGGAGAATGGCAAATTACCCTAGAAGTGTTTAGAGATTTAGGAATGGCCTTTGGAGGCGCAATTATCTTTATTTATATCCTAATTGTAGGTTGGTTCCAAAGCTTTAAAGCGCCTATGGTAATGATGGTAGCAATTCCACTTTCATTAATAGGAATTATCTTAGGACATTGGATTTTAGATGCATTTTTTACAGCTACATCATTTATTGGTATGATTGCACTAGCTGGAATTATGGTCCGAAACTCAGTTTTACTTATCGATTTTGTTAACCTAAGATTGACAGAAGGTGTACCACTTAAAAAGGCGGTAATTGAAGCAGGAGCGGTAAGGACTACACCAATTTTATTAACAGCAGGAACGGTGGTAATTGGAGCCTTTGTAATACTATTTGACCCTATATTTCAAGGATTGGCCATCTCATTAATGGGAGGAACGATAGTATCTACGGTATTAACATTGTTGGTAGTGCCGCTGGTATATTATTTAATAGAACGTAAAAATCATAAAGAGTAAACAATTTATTTGTCATTCAGAAGGAGGCACGACTGAAGAATCTTTCTACGAGATTCTTCGCTTCGCTCTGAATGACAAAAACCTTTAATTTAAAAAAGAAATGAAATTATTATTAGTAACCTCGGTTGAAGAATTTCACAATGATATTATTCAAATGTTTAAGGAATCAAAAATTGAAAGTTTTAGTGAATCTGAAATTGGAGGACATAAAAAAAATTCTTCTGTATTGGTTTCAACAAATTGGTTTGCGTCAGAAAAAAGTGGAACAAATTCTATTATGCTATTTTCTTTTACAGAAGAAGATAAAATTGATTCGCTTTTTAATTTACTAGAAGAGTTTAATAACAACATGGAAACCAAGAACCCTGTAAAGGCTGTGGTTATACCTATTGAAAGATCCCTTTAAAAAAAAGAATTATGATTAACAGATTTATTAAAGCAATTGCAGGAACATTTATTATAATTAGTGTCCTACTCGCTATTTACGTTAACCAAAACTGGTTGTGGTTTACCCTATTTGTAGGGGCCAATTTATTACAATCCTCATTTACCAAATGGTGCCTGATGGAAGGAATTCTTAAAAAATTAGGGGTAAAGGATACTGGAGATAAGGAGTGTTGTTAACAAGCTCCTATCAATTTATATGTAGTATAGGTTACCAATCTGTAGGGTATTGTTTCCATTCAGGGGGCAGAATTTCTTTTACATAAATTGAGACAGTATTATTGTAAACTTGAGTTATTGTATCTCCAGTTTCCTTAAGAATATATTTAAACTTTAGATACCTTCCATAACCTAGACCATAAACAAAGGTTTCTATATCTATACTATTACCATCTTCGCTATAATAATAATTCTTACTATAGGATGAATTTGGCTTCATATCCAAGTTGTTAATTAAGTAAGGGCTTCCCAAACTATCTCTTAATGGCTTCAGAAAAGATGAACATCTTCCCTTGATATAAAATTTTAAATATTCATTATATTTAGTTAATTCATTTGGTGTACTTGATGGTGAACTGTATGAATCATTAGGATAGGTTTCTAATCCATCGTAATATACATAATGAAGTCTATAAGTATTTATCGTATCAAGATTTGCAGGAATTATGTTATTCGATTTATCTTTTAATTTAAACTTCGGGTTTTTTGGAACATATTGATTATTCTTATCATAATATCCTTTTTCAAAAATTGAACAAGAAATAATACTTATTGTAAGAATAATTAATAGTAACCCTCTCTCTATGTATTTAAATAATCTTAACAATTTATTTACATCTTATAAACCCAACTCGCTGGATTCATTTTGGTAGCATTTTTATAAACCAAAAATTTAAGAACAGTTTTCCCAGTGCTAGACTTTGTGTAAACAGTTCCTAAATTTTGTTTGGTAGTAATTTTATCTCCTTTTTTTACAAGGACGTCTATCATATTCTGATACACCGTGATATAATTACCATGTTGTATGTAAATGGCATTATTTGCACCTTTTATTTTCTGAATTTCCATCACCTCGCCATTAAATACTGCTCTTGCTTTCGATTTGATTTCTGTAGCAATTTCTACGCCACTACAGTAAGTGGTTACATTGGGTAACTGGGGATGTCTTGTATTCCCAAAACGTTTAACCACAACTCCATTTTTTACAGGCCAGGGTAATTTACCTTTGTTGTTTGTAAAGTCTGCAGCCAAGGCTTTTGCCTCTGCAGTTAATGCAAAAGTTTTAGAAGATTTTGGTGTAGCAGATCCACCTTTATTAGCGTTTTTTACATTAGAGGCTGCTATAGCATCTCTAATTAATTTTTCTATTTCTTTATCTATTTTATCAGCTTCTTTTTGCTTTTTATTTATCTTGTTAGCATATTTCCCTTCATCTTTCTTTAAAGTTGCAATAAGCTCTTCCTGATCCTTCTTTTCTTTGGAAAGTTTCGTTTTCGCCACTTTATTTTCGTCAATTAAAACTTGTTTTTGTTTTTTTTGTGCTATTAATCCCGCATTTAATTCTTGAAGTGTGGTGGTTTTTTCTTTTATACTTTCCCCTTGCAATTTGCGATGTTTTGCATATTGCTTCATATACTGAAACCGCTTATAGGCTTGTAAGAAGTTTTCTGAAGACATAATAAACATAATCCTACTCTGTGTGGATTTACTTTTATAGGATTTTAAAATCATGGAAGCATAGTCCTCTTTCAGTTCTTTTAACTCACTTCGTAAATGATCAATTTTACTAAGGTTGTCGTTAATTTCTCTTGACAATAAATTTGCTTGTTGATTCGTAACTCTTATTAAATTTTGACGCGTATTGATTTTACTGTCTAAATTTTCCACTTGAGTTAGAACCGATTTTCCTTCCCGTTTTGTATTAAATAAAAGGGTGTTTATTTGTTTAATTTCGCTTAATAGAGATTGCCTTTTTTCTTCTAATTGTTTTTGTTTATCTACTTGTGCTACAGCTGAAGTTAGCAGAAATAGAGAAAATATTAGAAAGAAAAATGTTCGTAGGTTAATCATCTAATTTAATTGAATTTCTTCATAACCTTTAGGTATTGTAAACGGAAATCTTATTGCAGCATTATGATCGATTTTTTTATAATTTACGGCAATTTTAGTTTTAGAACCCTTTTGCGTAGCGATAATATTAATTTGTGAGGGATAATATCCTCCTTCAATTTTTTGATATTTCCCATAATTTACGGTAAACATTCTTTCGTCTTTTGGTTGGGAAAGTGTTTCGGAAGAAATTTTAAAGTTTTCAGGATTTAGCAATAGTGAAAAAATAAAATTATTTAATTGTATTTTGGGTTGTAACTTATATTTATTTACAATTACTGTAGATTGATACTTAGTCTCTAAATCAAAAATAGATTGTCCCAGTAATATTGCTTGCGCTTTTTGAAAATCTATATCGGTTCCTAACCATTCGCTTAATAATGAAAAATCGCCATCAAAATAGGTGTTTGAAATCGATTCGTAATAACTTACCTTTTCGGGTGTAATCAATGCTTTAGCCAAAGTAATTCCTAATAAAGAAGCCTTTACCCAGATCTTATTGTCTTTTTCCATTCGTAAACTAACCGCAATACTTTGCATCTTATCTCCTTCTTCATAAGTCACATGCATCCGTGCAGCCAATGTAGAAAAATCTGGTGAAGCTGCTTGATGTGTTTTTATTATGTTTTTTGGGGATAGACTACTATTGGCTTGGTTAGATTCATTCATTACTTTGCTTCCTCCACAAGAAATCAATGAAAATGAAATTATTATAAAGTAGACTATTTTAAAATTCATTTTATTGTTTTAATTAATTGCTTAGGTTTAAATCTGAAGCTCTTTTAGTATACATATTTGCCTTTTTTGAATCCCCTTTTAAAGTATAGGATAGGGTTAATTGCTGATAAAAATCGTATTCCATTTTAAGGTCATCTAATAAATAATCCAGTCCTGTTTCTAAACTTTCAATAGCTTGTTCTGGTTGATCTAAACTATTATTTGATACTCCGTTTATTAGGTACAATAAAGGTTGTGCTGGAAAAATATCTAACCCTTCTAAACTCAATTCTGAAGCCTCCTTATACTTCTTAGTTTCAATTTGCAATAATAATGTGTTTTTCAACAATCCAAAATTCTGAGAATTCTTTTCTATTCCAATTAGATAATAATTTAATGCTTCTTCTTTTTCATCTTTAGAAAGAAAATAATCTCCTAATAACATATATGTTTGACTATTGCTTTGTTCTTTAAAAGAGGATACAATCTCTTTTAAATCAAATTCTAATTCTGAATTCTTGTCAGTAAAATTTAAAAAATCTTCTAATACACTGTTCTTGCTTTTGCTTTCAATTTCTTGAGAATTAAACACAATTTTTATAGATTTTATTGCTTCTTGGAAATTTCCTTCTTCTAAGTAAAATTTATATAATGCCAAATGAACTAACTGTGAGTTTGGCTTTTGTTTTAAAAGTTCTTTAGCGGTGATAAAGGCTTTTTGTACATCTCCTTCATCACTATATAGATAAATCAATTTTAAATATTCCTTTTCACTTTTTGGATTATTCTCAATTCGAGATTCGAGATTATTAATCTCTTTAGACGTATTACCTGTAACTCTATAAATTTGTGAACGTAAGGTATTTCTATAACTACTTTCTCCCCACTCTATGTCTAATTCATCTAAAAGCTTTAAGGCTTTATCGTATTGTTTGGTTCGATTATAAAGGTTTGCCAAATCTTCCTTATAGTCGGTATCAAATACAATTAACTTCTTTACCACAACAATAGCAGCTTGATAATCTTTTTCATCGAAATATAAATCGTAGAGTGCTTCTATCACTTCAACCTTGTTTGGATCCCATTCTAAAACTTTATTGAAATTAGTTTCGGCTTCTGCATTACGTTTAAGTTTTGCTAGATTCTTCCCCATTTCAAAATGTACTACCGCTACTGCTTCTTTATCTCCTTTAGCAGCTATTTTGGCCTTTTCCAAAGCCTTTAATGCCAATTCATAATTCTCAATTCCCTTTTGTTTTAAGGCTTCAAAAAAGTTTTCCTGAAAGGCATCACTTACATTTCCCAAATCATCTGTGGGTGGGCTTTCAATTTCTTGTGCGTAGGAAGATGTATGAAATTGAAATATTCCAAAAAGAAACAGTAAAAGATATTTAGCTTTTATATTCAAATTTTTGTCTGGTCGAGCGCAGTCGAGACCTATTTATGATTTCTGATTTTGAAAAAACCCCTCGACAGCGCTCGAGAGTACATATTACATTATTTTAATGCCGAATAATCCCCAATACTCACGTTGGTAAACTTTCCATCAAACATTGCATGATTTCCAATCATTGCGTTGTCTAAAGTAGCATTTTTAATCACTGTGTGCGTTTGGATTATACTATTTTTAACGTTACTATCCTCAATTATTGTGTTATCCCCTATAGAAGCAAAAGGACCCACTGTACTATTTGTAAGTTTTACTCCTTTACCAATAAAACAAGGTTCTATAATTTTTGAATTAGTTAATTCGGTATCGTCAGAAATTAAATCTTCTTTACTTTCCGCTAAAAAGCCTAACATTCTACGGTTGGTTTCAATCGTTATTTCTTTATTTCCACAATCCATCCATTCTTCTACAGTACCTGTTTTAAATATCTTTCCATCTTGCATCATTCGTTTAATCCCATCATTAATTTGATATTCACCCCCATTAATAATGTTATTCTCAATTACATATTGCAATTCATTTTTAAGAACTCCTACTTCTTTAAAATAGTATATTCCAATTACAGCTTGATCACTTACAAAGTTTTCGGGCTTTTCAACTAACTCTACAATTTCATCATTATCATTTAATTTTACCACTCCATATGCTTCAGGGTTGGCAACTTTTTTAGTCCAAATAACACTATCTGCATCTTTGTCTAAATCGAAATTAGCTTTAATTAAAGTATCTGCATAAGCAATAACCGCTGGGCCTGAAAGAGACTCCTCAGCACACATAATAGCATGTCCAGTTCCTAATGGATCCAACTGCCTGTATATACTAGCTTTGGCTCCAAGTTGAGAAGCTAAAACTTTTAAACTTTCTACAACTTCATCACCAAAAAATGCCGGATCGCCTAAAATAAAGGCAATTTCTTCAATAGGTTCATTTAATAAATTGGCAATATCTGCCACCAAACGATGAACAATAGGCTTTCCTGCAACCGGTATTAATGGTTTTGGAACTGTTAACGAGTGTGGGCGTAATCGTGAACCACGACCTGCCATTGGAACTATTATTTTCATATTTATTCCCTGCGAAGGCAGGGATCTTTTTAATTTAACTTCTAATTTTAATTCTTAATATTTCTCCATGAATAAAGAGTCCTTATTTCTTTTTTCAGGAGATTCCTGCTTTTGCAGGAATTTATTATTTTACTCCAGTACTACCAAATCCACCTTCACCCCGTTTTGTTTCTCCCAAAACTTCTACCTCTTCCCATACTGCTCTTTCATGTTTAGCGATAATTAATTGTGCGATACGCTCTCCGTTTTCTACGACAAATTCTTCGTTAGATAGATTTATTAATATCACTCCAATTTCCCCACGATAATCCGCATCGATAGTTCCAGGGGCATTTAAAACAGTGACCCCATTTTTTGCTGCAAGTCCACTTCGAGGGCGGACTTGTGCTTCAATACCTATGGGTAGTTCTATAAAAAGACCTGTTTTAATAATAGTTCTTTCTAATGGTTTTATGCTTACCGATTCTTCTAGGTTTGCTCTCAAATCCATTCCTGCTGAAGCAAGAGTTTCATAATTAGGCAAAGTATGACTGGATTTGTTTATTATTTTTATATTCACTTCTATTTTAAATTTATGTCCGTTCGAGCGCAGTCGAGAACTTTTGGTTTTTAATTATAACAACCTCTCGAGAATCTACGCTTCATACCTTCGAAACAAAATATATTTTGTTCTTAGTAATGCTCGAGGGGGCATTTCTATCTTTTCAAAATCTGTTTTATTTCCTTCTTTTCAGAAAAATATATCATTGCGATAAACACCAATAATAGTGCCGTTCCTAACCACAAATTACCTTCAAAAATATAGAATGAAAATACCGAAAATACTACGGATAGCAATAAGTAAAATCCTATTTTTTTTAAGTCGTATGGGACCGCATAGTATTTTTTTCCAATGAAGTAAGATATTACCATCATACTTCCATAAGCCGCTAAAGTTGCAATTGCTGACCCTTTATAACTTATGATTGGTATTAATGCAAAATTAAGAATTAAAGTTATTAAAGCCCCTATTACTGAAATATAAGCTCCATATTTTGTGCGATCGGTTACTTTATACCATACCGAGAGATTGTGATAAATTCCTAAACATAAATTGGCTAACAAAATAATTGGAACAATAACTATAGCGTCCCAAAAGGAAGGGTCTGGAATTAAAATTCGTTTAAAAATATCTAAATAAACCACCACAAATAAAAGTATTAAGCTTCCTATAACTGTAAAGTATTTGGTGATGGTAGCATAGGTTTGTTTTGCGTTTTCATGTTTGGAATGGTTAAAGAAAAAAGGTTCTATCCCCAATCTAAAAGCTGTTGCAAATAGGGTCATAAAAACTCCTAGTTTATAACAAGCTGCATAAACTCCAACTTCAGCATCTGCAATATCTGAGGGTAAAAGGTATTTTAATAAAATTTTATCGAAGGCTTCGTTTATTGAAAATGCAATACCAGCTATTAACACAGGAAAGGCATAGCGTATCATTTTTTTCCAAATAATTTTATCAAAAGAAATTCTAACTTTAAAATAAATTGGTAATAGGATTAAAAATGTAATCCCACTTGCTATTAAGTTTGCTATAAACACATAGGCTACTTTTCCTTCTTCTAGATAGATAGAATTCCAAATAGAATTGGTTTCTTTTTCTGCCCAAATTGGTAAAACCAAAAAGAAAAATAAATTGAACCCTAAGTTGATACAGACATTAAATATTTTAATAAAAGCATATCGCATGGGTTTCTCATGAGCTCGATACCAAACAAATGGAATTACCGCCAATGCGTCTAAAGCAAGAATTAAGATACCATAGGAAACATATTCTGTTTTAAACTCTAAAAAAGAAGCCAGTTTTTCTCTTGCAAATAAAGCAATAGATAAAAAAAGAAGTGTTGAAATTAAAAGCGAAGTAAGGGCTGTGGATTGTACTTTTTCCTTTTGAAACTCCTCTCGATTAATAAATCTAAAAAAGGCAGTTTCCATTCCATAAGAAAGCATAACGTTCCCCAGAATTAAAAAAGCCATTAAGGATGCATAAATTCCAAATTGCTCCTTCCCTAAAACCAATACATAAAGTGGAACTAAAAATATAGCTAATGCCCGTGGTAACACAGTCGCTAAGCCATAAATAAATGTTTGTTTAAAGAGTTTTTTGAAGATGCTCAATCCCTTAAAATTTTATTTTTTAAAAGTATTGTATTTCTATTTCTGATACAATATTAATTGCCATTATTAGGATTGCTCTGTGGATATGCTAAAATTTCTTTTTCCTTGATATTAGAAACCTTAAAATAATACTCTTTCCCCTTAAATATATAACTTATCACAGCTTCGTTTTCTTCTAATTTAAATGGAAAAGGTTTTGGTGGCGTATCTTTTGCCTCCTTCTTTGGATCGCTATCCATGATGACATCATTATTTTCATTGGTTTTAAAATACCCAATATATTGATTTTCCGAAGTAGGGTTTGCCTTTGTTATTTTTTTTCTGAAATAAATTTCATTTATCAATGTTCCAGGTTCCAAATTTTCAATATTTAAATAAATATTTGTTCCCGAGCCTCCTCCTTGTACACCTGCCATCCATTTCTGGCTATAGGCTTCTGCCATTGTAAATGGAGGGTTTTGAGTAAATGAAGTCGAAGAATTGCTAGTTTTTGAACTATTACAATTTAAAAATAAAATCATTATAAAAAACAATCCCAAAACACTGGTAATAAATTTTAATCTTTTCATTGAATAGGTTTAAATACCCTATAAAAATACAAAACCTTGACTTAATAATATCGTTAATATGACAATTGCTAGTTTTTAGAAACTATCGCTATAGTATCTTTGCGGTAAATTAATAATCGTATTATGTATAATTCTAAAAGCCCTGAAGAAGCGGTAAAAGTCATTAAATCTAATGATCGTGTTTATATTCAGGCAGCAGCAGCGGCACCGCAGTCATTAATAAATGCAATGTCTGCACGACATGAAGAATTGCGAAATGTAGAAGTTTGTCACCTTCATATTGAAGGAGATGCTCCTTATTCAGATCCAAAATATCGGGATAGCTTTCATGTAAATTCTTTTTTTATAGGTCCTAATGTTAGGCATACCTTAAAAGCTGGAAATGGGTCTTATACTCCTGTTTTTTTAAGTGAGTTACCATTATTATTTAAACGAAATATAATTGCACTAGATGTTGCATTAATACAAGTATCACCCCCAGATAAACATGGCTATTGTTCCTTAGGTGTTACTGTTGCAGCAACCTTAGCAGCAATCGCTAATGCAAAACATGTAATAGCACAGGTTAATCCTAATATGCCAAGAACCCATGGCGATGGAATCGTTCACTATACAGAATTTGATACTTTGGTTGAAGTAAATGAGCCTTTACACTATCATGATCCTGTAGCGCCTAGTGAAAGTGAAGAGAAAATTGGTGATTTTATAGCGGAATTAATAGAGGATAAAAGCACCTTGCAAATGGGAATAGGAAGTATTCCAAATGCGGTTTTATCTCGTTTAGGAAATCATAAAGATCTTGGCTTACATACCGAAATGTTTTCGGATGGGGTGATTGATTTAATTTTAAAAGATGTCATTAATGGTAATTATAAAGGAATAAATCCTGGAAGGGCCATGGCTACATTTTTAATCGGTTCCAAACGCTTGTTCGACTATGTAGATGACAATCCTTTTATTGAAATGCGAGAGGCTGATTTTGTAAATAATGTGGGAATCATAAAACAAAATCCAAGAATGGTTGCTATAAATTCAGCTATAGAAATTGATGTTACTGGGCAAGTTTGTGCAGATTCTATTGGGATGAATATGTATAGTGGTGTAGGTGGACAGATGGACTTTATTAGAGGCGCATCCTTAAGTGAAGGAGGGAAGGCTATTATTGCTTTACCTTCGATTACAAATAAAGGAGTAAATAGAATTGTTCCTTTCTTAAAGCCTGGCGCAGGTGTAGTAACTACTAGAGCACATATTCATTATGTGGTTACCGAATATGGTGTTGCCAATTTATATGGTAAAACCATCAAGCAACGGGTACAAGCTTTAACAGAAATTGCGCATCCAAATTTTAGAGAGGATATCGCAAGAGATTATTTTGATAAAAAAATAAGGTAGGATACTATAATTATCAGCAATTATAAAAAGCCTTCTGAAACTACTTCAGAAGGCTTTTTAGGTAAAAGTATATATACTATAAAATGGTCGTTATTCTTTTACAAACTTTTTAATTAAATCACCTTGATCTGTTTTTATAGAAACAAAAAACAATCCAGCCTCTAAAATGGAAACATCTATTAGATGGATTGGAGGATCTAGATTGAACACCATCCTCCCCATCACGTCATATGTTTTAATACTATTAATGTGATAACCGCTACTGTTTTCTAGGTTTAAAATATTTTGTGCGGGATTGGGATATAGTATAATTTGTGTTGCTAAAACATCTTCTGTGCCCAAACTACAATCTTCACTAAATATAGTCCAATCATCCACAAACCAACCAGGATAAGGCGACTCTTCTGGATTATCCACGTCTATACAATATAAGTTATCATTGCCTATAGCTATAAACTCTAATAGATTTGCATTATTCCCACTCTTTAAATTTAAGGAAGTAAGGTCATTATTATAAACATAAAGCTTTTCTAATTCAGGGCTTGAACTAAAATTAAGGGTTGTAATTTGATTATTGTTTAACTTTACATATTGAAGGTTTTCTAAACCATTAGCATTAAGAGAAGATAATTGATTATCATTACAATAAAGCCCACTTAAATTATGGTTATTTGATACATTTAACTCACCTAATTGATTATAATTAAAATAAATAACCTCTAAATTATGGTTATTTGATACATCTAGCTCGCTTATTTGATTATAACTCATATCTAAAAAGATCAATAAAATATTTTGACTAATATCTATATCTTCCATTAAACTATTCCTAGTATCTAATATTTCTAATAGAGTATTAGCTGTAACATCTATATTAGCTATATTCGTAAAACTGGTATGTAATTCTTTTAATACTAAATTATTTGTGATATCTATTGTGTTTAACGAGTTATCGTTGCAAGAAAACTTTTCCAACAAAATATTAGTGGAAACATCTAAATTAGTAATAAGGTTATGATCAACTCTTAATTCTTTTAATTTTGTAAAAACTTGTAGCCCCTCCATATTTACTATTTCTCCAGATATAGGAATAATACCTTGATGGTTTAAAAAAAGGTTTTGAGTATTAATAATTCGATGCGTAAAAACCAAGTCATTATTGGGAATATCATCCCCAAAACCTAAATCTTCTAAATAATCTTCAAATACATTGTCAGGAATATAGGTGGTTTCTATAGGGTTGTAAGGGTAATCAAAAGTAATTGTTCCTGTATCTACAAGATTTGTAAAACAAGGCCCTGTAAATTCTCCAAATACTTCAATATTAACAGTATAAGTATTGTATCCAGTTGGAAGGTTAATAATATGAGTTTTAGGATCTACAGTTATTGATTGAAAAGGAGTGTTAAAATAACATAAAGATATTGTAATGGTATTATCTAAATAATTTATAGTTGAACCTTCAAAATCTAAAAAAATATTTTTATAAACTAATGTTTCTAATGTTACCTCATTATCCCCACTAGGCTCAATATAAAAATTCATTAGTTCTTGGCTATAACTATAGCTTGAAATAAATAATAAGAATAGTATTGTGATTTTTTTCATAACAAATGGGGGGAGTTGTATAAAGGTACTAAATATATTTCAGTGCTTAATAATTTTATTTAGAAAGCTGAATTAAATTCTTTTTTGAAAATTAGGACAAAAAAAAGAGGCTTCTAAAAATTTAGAAGCCTCTTTTGCTATAATTTTATCTGTATATCTATCCAGCTAAAGCTTCCGCTCCACCAACAATCTCTAAGATTTCATTAGTAATAGATGCTTGTCTTGCTTTGTTGTATTGTAAGTTAAGCTCATCTCTAAGTTCGGTTGCATTATCTGTTGCTTTATGCATCGCAGTCATACGTGCACCGTGCTCACTTGCAGAAGAATCTCTAAGTGCTTTATACAATTGCATTTTTAAACTTTTAGGGATTAACTCTTCCACTATTTTAGCTTTAGAAGGCTCAAAAATATAATCTGCAGTAGTTGTTGTAGCTTCAGAATCACTTACCGATTCAATAGGTAAAAACGGCTCTGTCATTATTATTTGAGTCGCTGCATTTTTAAATTTATTATATACTAAGACGATCTTATCGTAAGTGCCTTCCGTAAATAAGTCCATCATATTCTGAGCGATAACCGCGTTATTCTCAAATGTTAGGGTATCAAATATTTCAATATTATTTTCAATAACCGTATGGTCCTTAATAAGTATATCGTTTGCTTTTTTACCTAAAGTAATAAAATCTACTTGTTTCCCTTTATAAGATTCTTCAATTAAAGTGTTACAAGCTTTTACAATATTAGAATTAAATGCTCCCGCTAATCCACGATTAGAAGAAATAGCAACTAATAAAACTTTATTTACTTCCCGTTGTGTAGTATAATCACTACCAATATCACCATCCAAACTTGCGCTTAGATTTTGAAGTAACTCGGTTTGTTTATCTGCATAAGGACGTAAGGTAGTAATTGCATCTTGCGCTTTTTTCAACTTCGCTGCAGATACCATTTTCATGGCACTGGTAATTTGCATCGTTGAAGATACAGACGCTATTCTAGTACGTATTTCTTTTAAATTGGCCATCTTTCAAGTTATGAGTTATGAGTGCGGAATTATGAGTTTTTAATGATTGCTACTAATATTCTTATTAACTCCTCGCACTTATTTATCAATTCTTCAGGTACTTTTCTTCCAGTTGCTTTTAATAATTCTAACCAATACTTGGTTTCATCTGCTTCCTTTAGTGCAATACCAAATTTATTTTTAAAATCCTTTTTACTTACTCCTCTTTGTGCCTCTCTAGTATTGGCTCCAATACTCGTTCCGCTTTTTAAAAGTTGCGAAGCTAATTCATAGTCCTTATTAACTTTAAGTTGATCACAGTATAAAACTATTTTACACGCAAATTGAAAACTCTTTATTCTTATTGGACTGTTTTCAAAAGCCATAATTTTATTTTAACTCTGCACTCAACACTATTAACTCTTAACTACTAATTATATTTCGCTGAAAGATCTTTAGCTACATTAGTTAAAACTTCAATCACCTCATCGGTTAATTTTCCAGCTTTTAATGTATTTAAAGTATCTCTATGTTTAATTCTTTAATTTTATTTACAGGAACAGCTTTTAATAAGTTCTTAGATCCTGCATAAATAATTGCAATTTGATCTTCTACTGTAAAAGGATCGTTTTGTGCTTGTTTAAGGATTTCAACGTTACGTTTTCCTTTTTCAATTACATTAAGTGTCGCTGCATCAAGGTCAGAACCAAATTTAGCAAAAGCTTCTAATTCACGGAATTGAGCTTGATCTAATTTTAATGTTCCAGAAACTTTCTTCATCGATTTAACCTGTGCATTTCCACCTACACGAGATACTGAAATACCTACGTTAATTGCTGGACGAACACCAGAGTTAAATAAATCCCCATCTAAGAATATTTGACCATCTGTAATAGAAATTACATTGGTTGGAATATAAGCAGATACATCACCCGCTTGTGTTTCAATAATCGGCAATGCAGTTAATGATCCACCTCCTTTAACTTTATCTTTTAAAGATGCAGGAAGGTCATTCATTGTTTTTGCGATTTCGTCGTTATTAATAATTTTTGCCGAACGCTCTAATAATCTTGAGTGAAGGTAAAAAACATCTCCAGGATATGCTTCACGTCCCGGTGGGCGACGTAATAATAAAGATACCTCACGGTATGCTACTGCTTGCTTAGATAAATCATCATAAATAATTAAAGCAGGACGACCTGTATCTCTAAAGTATTCCCCAATTGCAGCACCTGCAAATGGAGCGTAAACTTGCATTGGAGCTGGATCTGATGCATTTGCAGCAACGATAGTAGTATACGCCATTGCACCTTTATCTTCCAAAACTTTTGCAATATTTGCTACCGTTGAAGCCTTTTGGCCAATGGCAACATAGATACAATATACTGGTTCTCCAGCATCGTAAAATTCTTTTTGATTTAATATGGTGTCAATACAAACGGTAGTTTTTCCTGTTTGACGGTCACCAATAACCAATTCACGCTGACCTCTACCAACTGGAATCATAGCATCAATTGCTTTTATTCCTGTTTGTAATGGTTCTGTTACTGGTTCACGATATATTACACCAGGTGCAATACGTTCAAGTGGCATTTCAACAGTTTCACCCGTAATTGCTCCTTTACCATCTATAGGTTCTCCTAATGTGTTTACAACACGACCAACAATATCTTCTCCTACATTAATAGAAGCAATACGTTGGGTACGTTTTACAGTAGAACCTTCCACTATATTACTAGAATGACCTAATAATACAACCCCTACATTATCTTCTTCTAGGTTTAGTACAATACCCTCTAAACCATTATCGAATTCAACTAATTCACCGTACTGTACATTAGAAAGCCCGTATACACGTGCAATACCATCACCTACTGTTAAAACACTTCCTACTTCATCTAATGAAGCAGTGGATTCAAAACCAGATAATTGTTGTTTTAATATTGCTGATACTTCAGCTGGATTAACTTCTGCCATATTAATTATATTATTCAGATATGAATCTGAAATTTATTTATATACTTTTACTAAATTCTCTTTTTATTCTTGCAAGATTATTTGAAATACTTGCATTGTATTGAAGGTCGCCTATTCTAAGAATAAACCCTCCAATTATTGATTCGTCTATGGTGCTTTCTATAGTAACTTTATCACTTCCTGTAAGTTCTTTTACTTTGGAAAGTATTTTTTCAGTAAGCGCATCAGTAAGTGCAACTGCTGTTGTTACTTGAGCTACTTTTACTCCTTGAGCTTCGTTGTATAATTCGATATATTTAATAGAAACTTCTTCCAACAAATTGGTTCGTTTGTTTTCTACCAATACATTAATTAATGATTTAGTAATGTCAGATTGATGTTCGAAAATTGCAAGCAAGGCATTTTTTTTATCATTTACATTAACAACAGGACTATTAAGTACTGCTTGTAAATCATTACTTGCTTTAATGGTAGCTTGAATAATCTGCATATCATCAAACACAAGGTTTGCAATATTTGTTTCGTTAGCTTGCAGTAAAACTGCTTTTGCGTATCGTATGGCTGCTCTGCTTCCGCTCATAATTATTTATCTCTAATTTAAGGTAGCGTCATCTAACATCGTTTCAACCAATTTTAATTGCTTGTCTTTGTTAGAAAGTTCTTCTTTAACTACTTTTTCAGCGATCTCGATAGATAACGATGCAACTTGATTTTTTAAATCGGTCATAGCAGATTTCTTTTCATTCTCAATTGCTTCTTGCGCTTGAGTAATCATATCTTCAGCTATTGCTTTTGCCTCATCTTTTGCGTCAGTTATCATCTTCGTTTTAATTTCACGAGCTTCTTTAATAAGGTTTTCTCTTTCTGCACGAGCTTCTTTTAAAATACGCTCATTATCTGCATTAAGAGATTCCATTTCTTTCTTCGCGTTTTCAGCAGCATCTAATGCATTTTTAATACCTTCTTCTCTTTCATTAAGAGCATTCAATATTGGCTTCCAAGCAAACTTTTTTAATAATAATAGCAATAACAAGAAAAGTGTCATTTGCCAGAAAAAAAGTCCAAAAGAGAAATCGTTAATTAACTTATCCATACTTATAATTTAAATAAATTTTTAATTTTAATTAAACAACAACTGCAACCAATCGTTACAGTTGTTGTTTGGGTTTTGTTATACTGCAAATAAAGCAGCAAATCCAATACCTTCAATAAGCGCAGCTGCAATTAGCATTGCTGTTTGAATCTTTCCGTAAGCTTCTGGCTGACGAGCAATAGCGTCCATTGCTGAACCACCAATTCTACCAATACCGATTCCGGCACCAATTACTACTAAACCTGCACCTACAATAGCTGGGATCTCCATAATATATATTTATTTAAAATTAAACATTCAAATTTACTTTGGCTACGCTTTGTAACCTAATGTGCTTCATCATGCTCTTCCACTGCAAAGCCAAAATATAAGGCGGATAACATAGTGAAGATATATGCTTGTAATAAAGCTACTAATAATTCAATTAATGAAATGGCAAATGATAACACAAAGGTTAAACTACTACCAACCCAATTTTGAAATACAAATATTAAACCTATCAAACTCATTAACACAATATGTCCTGCCATAATGTTCGCATACAAACGAATCATTAAAGCAAAAGGCTTAATAATTACCCCTAACAATTCGATAGGAGCTAAAATAATTTTCATTGGTACCGGTACTCCTGGCATCCAGAAAATATGTTTCCAATAATTTTTATTCCCTGAAAATTGAGTAATTATAAAGGTAATTAATGCTAATGCAAAAGTGATAGCGATATTCCCTGTTACATTTACTCCTAGAGGGGTTAAGCCAAATAAATTTAAAAACCATACAAAAAAGAATACGGTTAATAAATAAGGCATGTATTTTTTATACTTATTAATACCAATATTTGGTATTGCAATTTCATCTCTTATATAAATAATGATAGGCTCTAAGAATCTTCCAGCTCCAGTTACAATTGGTCCTTTTTTAAAGGATTTTGCCATACCTGCAAAAGCTAAAAACATTAATAGACCCGTTACAATAATCATTAAAACACTTTTTGTAATAGAAAAGTCTAATGGTTTTACTTGGGTTGGGTGATGATGGTCATCTAATGTGATGGTTCCTTCAGCATCTGTTCTATAAATTTTGTTGTGATAAAGCTTGTAATAATTTCCGTTATTTTCAGCTACAGTTTCCCCGTGATGAAATTTAGAAGAAGAAAATAATTGAATCCCTTCGTCCCATAAAATTACTGGAAGTGAAAAGCCGTAATGCTTTCCTGTTTCACTATCACTAAAGAATGTAAAATCATGAGAATCTAACAGGTGATGATTGATACTTTCTTTGATTTTTGTTTTTAAACTTACTTCCTCTGGCGTTCCTTCATGTTCTTCATGTTGTGCTTGAACATTCATGCTAAAAACGAATAGTACGATTGTAAGTAGTTTTGCTAAAAAATTGCTTTGCATAGTAAACAAATTGTATTGGCTTTAAAAATCGGTGCAAAAATACTG
>MAAC01015519.1_pt1 | contig 48432 bp, 48 predicted proteins | sample 1115981 | NCBI WGS metagenome assembly MAAC01 (sample SAMN04961126, study PRJNA320927) | seawater metagenome | isolation source: sample BD02T64 sea water enriched with oil for 64 days | place: USA:Gulf of Mexico | collected 2013-07-27 | reverse complement strand
TATTTGCACCCGCAATTGAGGGCAATTAGCTCAGTTGGTTCAGAGCACCTCGTTTACACCGAGGGGGTCAGGGGTTCGAATCCCTTATTGCCCACAAAATTCCATCTCGATAAGGAATTCAAAAATAACATTCGGGCAATTAGCTCAGTTGGTTCAGAGCACCTCGTTTACACCGAGGGGGTCAGGGGTTCGAATCCCTTATTGCCCACATTAATCACAATCCTGATGAATTTTCATCAGGATTTTTTGTTTTTTGAAATTAGAAGCTTGCTTCGTTATTCTTGAAAAACAAAAAAGACTATATGAGTGAAGCTTATGAGGATTGTAGTTGTAGACGTGGTTTTGATTAGAAATGTTTAATCCCTAATTTTTCGCCAAAGTTATCTAAAGAATTAGAGAGCTTTTTATTGCATTAGATTTTAATCCACAAGTATCTTTTTGTATTTTCGTCATCAATTATATGTGGTAAAATGATGAATGAAATTTCTTTTTCTAATCAAAAGGTTCTTGTAACTGGCGGAGCGGGGTTTATTGGTTCGAATTTATGCGAGGAATTACTGAAAAGAAATAACAATGTTGTTTGTTTGGATAATTTTTCAACAGGGAAAAAAGAAAATGTCAAACCATTTTTAAAAAACACTCTTTTTACTCTGGTTGAAGGGGATATTCGTAATCTAGATGATTGTAAAAGGGCTGCGAAAAATGTAGATTTTGTGTTGCATCAAGCGGCTTTAGGTTCCGTTCCAAGATCCATTAACGACCCTGTTACATCGAATGATGTAAATGTAAGTGGTTTTTTAAATATGTTGGTGGCTTCAAGAGATGCAGGTGTCAAACGGTTTATATATGCAGCAAGTTCATCTACCTATGGAGATTCTGAATCAATGCCGAAGATTGAAGAGGTGATTGGAAAACCATTGTCTCCTTATGCGGTTGCTAAGTATGTAAATGAGTTGTATGCAGATGTGTTTTCTAAAACCTATGGACTAGAGACTATTGGCTTACGTTATTTTAATGTGTTTGGAAGGGGGCAAGACCCTAATGGAGCATATGCAGCGGTAATTCCAAAGTTTGTTAACCAATTAATGAGTGGTGACTCACCTGTGATTAATGGAGATGGAAACTACTCTAGAGATTTTACATATATTGACAATGTAATTCAGGCGAATTTATTAAGTTTAATTACTACAGATGAAAAAGCAATTAATACCGTGTATAATGTGGCTTTTGGTGACCGGAACACGCTGAATGATTTGATGATGTATTTGAAAAAATATTTATCTGAATTTGATTCCAAAATTGCTAATATAGAAGTGATTTATGGCCCCAATAGAGCAGGAGATATTCCACACTCACATGCGAGTGTAGAAAAAGCAAAAAAGAATTTAAATTACAACCCCCAATTTTCCTTACAAGCTGGACTTAAAGAAGCTGTACAGTGGTATTGGAAAAATTTATAAAATGAACAAGGCAAAAATAGCAATAATAGGATTAGGATATGTGGGATTGCCTCTGGCAAGGCTATTCGCTACAAAATATTCTGTAGTTGGTTTTGATATCAACACGATAAGAATAAAGGAGCTGAACTCTGGAATTGATAGCACTTTGGAAGTGGAAGATACTGTTTTGAAGTCAGTATTAAAACGATCTAATTCAGATGACACAGGATTGTATTGTTCAACAGCAATAGACGATATTAAAGACTGTAATTATTATATTGTTACGGTTCCAACTCCTGTGGATAAAAATAATAAGCCAGTATTGGTACCTTTAATAAAAGCAAGTGAAGCTGTAGGTTCTGTGTTGAGAAAAGGAGACATCGTGATTTATGAATCTACTGTCTACCCTGGAGCAACCGAGGAAGAGTGTATTCCTGTGTTGGAAAAAGTTTCTGGATTGAAATTCAATCAAGATTTTTATGCAGGATATTCACCAGAAAGAATTAACCCAGGAGATAAAGAGCATACTGTTGACAAGATCTTGAAGGTTACATCGGGATCTACGGTTGAAATTGGACAGAAAGTAGATCGTTTATATAAATCTGTTATTACAGCAGGTACTTATTTGGCACCGACAATTAAAGTAGCAGAAGCTGCAAAGGTTATAGAGAATTCTCAAAGAGATATTAATATTGCGTTTGTAAATGAGTTGGCTAAAATATTTAATTTGATGGGTATCAATACGCATGAAGTGCTGGAAGCTGCTGGAACTAAGTGGAACTTTTTGCCTTTTAAGCCTGGATTGGTAGGTGGTCATTGTATTGGTGTAGATCCTTATTATTTAGCTCAAAAAGCGCAAGAATACGGATACCATCCAGAAATAATATTGGCTGGAAGAAAAATGAATGATGGAATGGGGGCTTATGTTGCTTCAGAAGTTGTGAAGTTGATGATTCAGAATGATGTAAAAGTTAAGGGATCTAATATTTTGATGTTGGGTATAACTTTTAAAGAGAACTGCCCAGATGTTCGAAATACGAAGGTTGTAGATGTAATTTCTTCTTTGGAAGAGTTTGGGGCTAATGTTACAATATCTGATCCATGGGCTGAAGAAGAGCAAGTGTTTAATGAGTTTGGATATAAGTCATCGAAGAAAATTAATAACAAGAAATATGAAGCTATTGTTTTAGCAGTAGCTCATAATGAGTTTAAAGAGCTAGATTATTCTAAATTAACTAGCGATAGTTCTGTAATATATGACGTTAAAAATGTACTTTCAAGTACGATAAGAAATAAAAGCCTGTAGATGAAGAATTTTGCATTGATAGGAGCAGCGGGATATATTGCTCCACGACATTTAAAAGCAATTAAGGATACAAATAATAATTTGATTGCTGCATTGGATAAATTTGATAGCGTTGGGGTTATGGATAGTTATTTCCCAAATGCAGATTTTTTTGTTGAATTTGAGCGATTCGATCGTCATATAGAAAAAATTAAAAGACAACAAAATATTAATTTAGATTATGTAAGTATTTGTACACCAAATTATTTACACGATTCACATATTAGAATGGCGCTTCGTAGAGGTGCAGATGCAATCTGTGAAAAACCATTGGTATTAAATCCTTGGAATGTTGATGCCTTAGCATCGATTGAAAAAGAATCTGGGCAAAACATTTATACAATTTTACAATTGAGGTTGCATCCAAGTATCATAGCCTTAAAAGAAAAAATTGAAAATGGGCCAAAAGAGAAGATCTATGATGTTGATTTGACGTATATCACTTCACGTGGAAACTGGTATGATATTTCTTGGAAAGGAGATAAAAGTAAATCAGGTGGAATAGCAACAAATATTGGAGTTCATTTTTATGATATGCTGTCATGGATTTTTGGAGAAGTAAAAACGAATATCGTTCATTTAAGAGAAAAAGATAAATCGGCAGGTTACCTTGAGTTTGAAAAAGCAAGAGTTCGTTGGTATTTATCTATTGATGAAAATTCATTACCAAAAGAGGTGAGAGCAAAAGGGCAAAGAACCTATAGATCTATTACAGTGAATGCTGAAGAGATAGAATTTAGTACAGGATTTACTGAATTGCATACAGATAGCTACAAGGAAATTTTAAATGGAAATGGTTTTGGTCTACTAGATGCGAAACAGTCGATTGAAATTGTTCATGATATTCGGAATTTTGAACTAGAAATAAAAGGGGAAAAACATCCTTTTATTATATAAATATTAATTTATATTTGCAAGAAAATTATGAAAACAGGAATAACTTTTAGCGCCTTTGATTTACTTCATGCGGGACACATAAAAATGTTGGAGGAAGCTAAACGCCAATGTGATTATTTAATCTGTGCATTGCAAACAGACCCTACCCTAGATAGACCTGAAAAAAACCGTCCTGTACAATCAGTTGTAGAACGTTATATCCAATTAAAAGGATGTAAATATGTGGATGAGATTGTTCCCTATGCTACAGAGCAAGATTTGGAAGATGTATTACGATCTTTTAAAATTGATGTTCGTATCATTGGTGATGAATATGCTAATAAACAATTCACAGGAAGAGATTATTGTGAGAAAAAAGGAATTAAATTGTATTTTAATAAAAGAGAACATCGTTTTTCTAGTAGCAAGTTACGTAAAGAAGTACAAGAGAAAGAAAATTTAAAGAATAAAGATAGATAGAATGAAGATTACTATTGTTGGTTCAGGCTATGTTGGTCTGGTTTCTGGGGCATGTTTTGCAGAAATGGGTAATCAAGTTACTTGCGTTGATATTGATCCAGTAAAAATTCAAAAACTTAAAAAAGGAGTTGTACCAATTTTTGAACCGGGTTTGGAGCCAATAGTTTTGAAGAATATAAAAAATGGTAATTTATCTTTCACTACTATTTTAGCAGATACAATTGGAGAAGCAGAAATTATTTTCATTGCAGTAGGAACTCCTATGGGAGATGATGGTTCGGCTGATTTAAAATATGTTTTAGCTGTTGCAAAGTCTATTGGAAAATTTATACAGAAAAAGTTAATAATTGTAGATAAATCAACTGTGCCTGTGGGGACGGCTGATAAAGTAAAAGCTGTTATACAAGAAGAATTAGATAAAAGAGGTCTTGTAGTTGAGTTCGATGTGGTTTCCAACCCTGAATTTTTAAAAGAAGGTGCCGCAATAGACGATTTTATGAGGCCTGATAGAGTAGTGATTGGAGCAGAATCTGATACTGCAATTACGATAATGAAGCAATTATATTCGCCGTTTTTTAGAACACATGACCGTTTTATTACGATGGACATACGTTCGGCTGAAATGACTAAATATGCTGCCAATGCCATGTTGGCAACAAAGATTTCGTTTATGAATGAAATCGCCAACATTTGTGAACGAGTAGGAGCAGACGCAAATCAAGTACGAATAGGGATTGGTTCTGACAAAAGAATTGGCTATAACTTCATCTATCCAGGAATTGGCTATGGGGGAACCTGTTTTCCGAAAGATATTTCAGCTTTGATAAAATTAGGGAAAGAGAATGGATATCAGTCTAATTTGCTTTCTTCTGTTGATGATGTAAATCAAAATCAAAAAAAAATTTTTCTAAATAAAATAATTAAGAGATTTGGTGAAGATATGTCGGAATTGACTTTTGCAATTTGGGGCTTGGCTTTTAAACCTGAAACAGATGATATGAGAGGAGCTCCTTCTATTTATTTGATTAAAGAGTTGGTGAAAAGAGGTGCTAGAATTAAAGCATATGATCCGAAAGCAATTCTGGAAACAAAAGAGTTTTATTTAAAAGGTGTTGAAAATATTGAATATGAGAATTCAAAATATGACGTATTGGAAAATTCATCAGCGTTAATTTTATTAACTGAGTGGAAAGAGTTTAGATCTCCTGATTTCGAGGAAATAAAAAGCCAGCTAAAACAGTCAGTAATTTTTGATGGGCGAAACCAATACAATGCTTTTAATTTAGAAGAAATAGGATTTGAATATTATCAAATAGGGAAATAATTCGAAATTTTATATTGGTTGGTATGAAAAAGTATAAAATTGTAAATGTAATATTAAGTGGAGGTTCAGGTACACGATTATGGCCTTTGTCAAGAAAAAGTAAGCCAAAACAGTTTCTACAAATTTTTGAAGGTAAATCGTTATTTCAACATACAGTTGAAAGAAATCGACAAATAGTTGATGAATTTATGCTGATTACAAATGAAAGTCAAATTACTCAAGCAACTGAGCAATCATTAAGTTTAAATTTAGATATTCCTAACAGAGTAATTGAGCCAATAGGACGAAACACAGCTCCTGCCATAGCGTTGGCAGCTATGAATTTGTCAGAAGATGCTGTGCTTTTAGTAACTCCTTCAGATCATATGATTTCTGATATTGACTTATATCAAGAGTCAATGCTTAGGGCATTTGAATTAGCAAGAAAAAATAATCTAGTAACTTTCGGGATACAACCAACAGCTCCTAATACGGGGTTTGGTTATATTGAATATATAAATGACGATGTTGTAAGTTTTAGAGAAAAGCCAGATAAAAAAACAGCAGAACTCTTTTTAGAAAAGGGAAATTTTAATTGGAATAGCGGAATGTTTTGTTTTAAAGCTTCAGTTTTTTTAAGTGAATTAAAGAAGCATAACCTAGAAATGTTTAATGCTTGTGAAAAGGCTTACGGATCAATAAAAAATAATGTTGTTAATATGGAAGATATGATGAGTATTCCCTGTGACAGTATTGATTATGCTGTATTGGAAAAAAGTGATTGTATAAAAACAGTGTCAGCAAATTTTAAATGGACAGATTTAGGTACATTTGATGCGATCATTAATTATTTTGAAGAAGGGAATAATGTTGCCGGTTTACAAAAGCAATCTGAATTATCAACCTACTCGTTTTCAAACAAGCCTGTTTTTACAAACATAGATAATTTAATTATTGTCAATACAGAAGATAGTATTGTTGTTCTAGAAAAGAACAATTCAAACGATATTAAAAGTATTTACAATAGCATAAACGAAGAATATCCACAGTTAATAGAATAGGTTTTGAATAAAGAGATACATAAGAATAGTAAAATTTATATTGCAGGCCATAGGGGTATGGTTGGTAGTGCAATATGGAGAGTTTTAGAATCAAAAGGATATACCAATTTAATTGGAAGAACTAGTAAAGAATTAGATTTAAGAAATCAACAAGGAGTTTATAGTTTTTTTGAAACTATAAAACCAGAAATTGTAATTGATGCTGCTGCAAGAGTAGGAGGTATTTTAGCAAATAATGATTACCCATATCAATTTTTGATGGAGAATATGCAAATTCAAAATAATTTAATTGAAGCCTCCCATAAAAATGGAATTGACAAGTTTATCTTTTTAGGAAGTTCATGTATATATCCTAAATTATCAAATCAACCATTAAAAGAAGAGTATTTATTGACGGATTCTTTAGAACCGACAAACGAATGGTATGCCATAGCAAAAATAACTGGAGTAAAGGCATGTCAAGCAATCAGGAAACAATTTAGTAAAGACTTTGTTAGTTTAATGCCAACAAATTTATATGGTACTCATGATAATTTTGATTTAAAAACATCACACGTTTTACCCGCAATGTTGCGAAAGTTTCACGAGGCAAAAAAAAACAACAACGCTCCAGTTATATTATGGGGAAGTGGTACGCCAATGCGAGAATTTTTATTTGTTGATGATTTAGCTGAAGCTGTGGTTTTCGCATTGGAAAACAAATTACCTGAATATTTGTACAATGTAGGTACTGGTATCGATTTAACAATTAAAGAATTAGCTGAAACCATTCAAAATGTAGTAGGGCATTCAGGAGATTTAATTTGGGATAGTTCGAAACCTGATGGAACTCCAAGGAAATTAATGGACATTTCAAAAATGCATGCTTTGGGGTGGAAACACAACATAAATTTAGAAGAAGGAATTAAAAAAACCTATTCATGGTTTTTAGAAAATTTGAAGGAAATTAAAGAAGTAAAATTGTAACATAATGAAAGTAGCATTTATAACAGGAGTAACAGGGCAGGATGGGGCCTATTTAAGTGAGTTTTTATTGAAAAAAGGATATGAAGTTCATGGAATGAAAAGAAGATCTTCTTTGTTTAATACCGATAGAATTGATCATTTATACCAAGACCCTCATGTTGATAATCGTAATTTCTTTTTACATTATGGGGATATGACTGATAGTACCAATATTACTCGTTTGATTAAAGAAATTCAACCAGATGAGATATACAATTTAGCCGCAATGAGTCACGTAGCTGTTTCTTTTGAAACTCCTGAATATACTGGTAATGCTGATGGTCTTGGTACATTACGTATTTTAGATGCTGTTCGGTTATTAGGACTTGAAAAGAAAACTAGAATTTATCAGGCTTCCACTTCAGAGTTGTATGGCAAAGTACAAGAGGTGCCACAATCAGAATCAACACCTTTTTACCCTCGTTCACCTTATGCTGTGGCAAAAATGTATGCGTATTGGATTACTGTAAATTATAGAGAAGCCTATGGGATGTATACTTGTAATGGGATTTTGTTTAATCATGAATCTCCATTAAGAGGGGAGACTTTTGTAACTCGTAAAATTACCAGAGCAACTTCAAGAATAGTCTTAGGTTTACAAGAGAAGTTTTATTTAGGGAACTTGGATGCAAAACGTGATTGGGGACATGCAAAAGATTATGTACGAATGATGTGGATGATTTTACAAGCAGACCAAGCGGAAGATTGGGTTATTGCTACAGGTAAAACAACAACGGTAAGAGATTTTGTGCGAATGAGTTTTGCAGAAGTAGGAATAGAGTTAGAATTTAAAGGAGAAGGGATTGATGAAAAAGGGTATGTGAAATCATGTGATAAAGTAGGATATCAACTCCAAATAGGAAAAGAAATTTTAGCTGTTGATCCAAAGTATTTTAGACCTACAGAAGTAGATTTATTAATTGGCGACCCTACAAAAGCAAATACAAAACTAGGTTGGATTCCAGAACATGATTTAGCTTCTTTGGTAAAAGAGATGATGCAATCGGATATGAAATTAATGCAAAAAGACCAATACTTGAAAGAGGGAGGCTATGTAACCTTGAATTATTTTGAGTAAAAGTAATTATATATAAAAACTAATATGTCAAAAAAGATATTAATAACAGGAGGTTCAGGTTTTATTGGCTCACATGTTGTGAGACTATTTGTTAATAAATATCCAGATTATCAAATTTATAATTTAGATGTATTAACCTATGCGGGAAATTTAGAGAATTTAACTGATGTTGAAGGTCTTACAAATTATACTTTTGTAAAAGGAGATATTACAAATGAGAATTTAATTGATTCTCTTTTTCAAAAACACCAATTTGAAGGAGTAATTCATTTAGCAGCAGAATCACATGTGGATAGATCTATCACAGATCCTTTAGCATTTGCAAAGACAAATATTTTAGGGACGATGGTTTTACTTAATTCTTTTAAGAATTTATGGCAAAACGATTGGCAAGGTAAATTGTTTTATCATGTAAGTACAGATGAAGTCTACGGAACATTAGGGGAGACAGGATTGTTTGAAGAAACTACTTCTTATGATCCTAATTCGCCTTATTCAGCTTCAAAAGCAAGTTCTGATCATTTTGTTAGATCTTATGGAGAGACTTATGGATTGCCATTTGTTATTTCTAATTGTTCAAATAATTATGGAGCAAATCAGTTTCCCGAAAAATTAATTCCATTATTTATAAATAATATTATTAATAATAAATCTTTGCCTGTTTATGGAGATGGGAAATATACACGTGATTGGTTGTATGTTGTAGATCATGCAATCGCAATTGATTTAGTGTTTCATAAAGGTGAAAATAAAGAGACTTATAATATTGGAGGTTTTAATGAATGGCAAAATATTGATTTGATAAAATTATTATGTGTTCAAATGGATGAAAGGCTTGGTAGAAAAGAAGGTGAAAGTGAAAAATTGATTACCTATGTGAAAGATAGACCTGGTCATGATTTGAGGTATGCTGTTGATGCTTCAAAAATAAACGAGGAATTGGGATGGAAACCATCAGTAACTTTTGAACAAGGCTTGTCTAAGACGATTAATTGGTACCTTAGTAATATTGAGTGGATGGAGCATATTGTAAGTGGTGCATACAAAGATTATTACAACAAACTATATAAATAATATGAAAGGAATTATTTTAGCAGGTGGTTCAGGGACGCGTTTGTATCCTTTAACAAAAGCAACATCCAAACAACTATTACCAATAAATGATAAACCGATGATTTATTATCCCTTATCGGTATTGATGTTAGCGGGTATTAGAGAGGTATTGATTATCTCAACTCCAGATGATTTGCCTAATTTTAAAAAATTGCTGGGTACAGGTGAAGAGATTGGTATTCAATTGTCATATAAGGTTCAGCCTTCACCAGACGGTTTGGCTCAAGCATTTATTTTAGGAGAAAAATTCATTGGAACAGATGATGTTTGTTTGGTATTAGGTGATAATATTTTTTATGGCCATGGGTTTACAAACTTATTAGAGGCTTCAGTACAAAATGTAACTGTAGAAAAACAGGCGACAGTCTTTGGTTATTATGTGCAAGACCCTGAGCGTTATGGTGTAGTTGAGTTTGATAATGAAGGAAATGCATTGTCAATCGAGGAAAAACCTGAAATGCCTAAAAGTAATTATGCTGTAGTTGGTTTATATTTTTATCCAAATTCAGTAATTGAAATTGCTAAAAATGTAAAACCTAGTGAAAGAGGTGAGTTAGAAATAACAACTGTAAATCAAGCTTACTTGGATCAAGAAAATTTAAAAGTAGAGTTAATGGGACGTGGTTTTGCCTGGCTAGACACAGGTACACATGAATCTTTGTTAGAAGCATCAAACTATATCCAAGCCATTGAAAATCGTCAAGGATTAAAGGTCGCTTGTATAGAAGAAATAGCCTATGAAATGGGATATATAACCGAAGAGCAGGTGTTGTTGTTAGCGGAGCCATTAAAAAAGAATGGTTACGGTCAGTATTTGATAAATAGGATAAAATCAGAAAATGAAGTTTACTAGAACAGAAATTCCAGACGTTGTAATTTGTGAACCACAAATTTTTGGAGATGAAAGAGGTTATTTTCTTGAGAGCTTTAGGCAAGATAAATTGGAAGACTTTATTGGCTATAAAATTGATTTTTGTCAAGATAATGAGTCCAAATCATCTTATGGTGTTTTAAGAGGCTTGCATTATCAATTACCGCCTTTTTCTCAAACAAAACTAGTAAGAGTAATTACAGGTAAAGTATTGGATGTCGCAGTTGATATACGAAAAGGATCGGCTACTTTTGGGAAACATGTGGCTGTCGAATTGACAGGAGATAATAAAAAACAATTGTTAGTTCCTAGAGGTTTTGCTCATGGTTTTATTGTGTTAAGTGAAACGGCAACTTTCGCCTATAAGGTGGATAATTATTATAGTCCAGAATGCGACGCAGGTATTGCATTTGATGATAAAGTACTGAATATAGATTGGAAAGTTCCCAATGAGAAAATGAAATTGTCTGATAAGGATACAAAACAACCTGTTTTTGAAGAGGCAGTTTATTTTAATTTTAAAGAGAAATTGTATGTCTAATGTTTTAGTAACAGGTAGTACTGGACAATTGGGATCAGAATTAAAAGATTTAGAATCCAAATTTTTACAATACACCTTTTATTTCACAGATTCAAAAATACTGGATATTACCAACCATGTTTTGGTAAAAGAATTTATAAAAAAGAACTCTATTGATGTTATTGTAAATTGTGCCGCTTATACTGCTGTAGATAAGGCAGAATCTGAATTAAAATTGGCAGATGCCATAAATCATTTAGCGGTGAAGAATTTTGCAGAAATATCGAAGGAAATGGATATAAAGATGATACATATTTCTACAGATTATGTTTTTGATGGTGCAAATCACCTACCTTATGTTGAATCGGATTCTGTAAATCCACAGACTGTATATGGAAAAACAAAATTGGCAGGAGAGGAAGCTATGCTTCAAATAAATCCTGCGAATTCGATTGTTATTAGAACGTCGTGGGTGTATTCTAGTTATGGTAATAACTTTGTGAAAACGATGTTACGTTTAGGAAAAGAAAAAGAAGAACTCAAAATAATTTTTGATCAGATAGGGACTCCTACCTACGCTAAAGATTTAGCGAATGTTATAATAGAGGTGTTACCTCAAATTAAAAATGAAAAGGTTGAGGTGTATCATTATTCAAACGAAGGTGTTTGTAGTTGGTATGATTTTGCGAAAGCTATTTTTGAAATAAAAGAAATCCCTTGTAATGTAAAGCCTATTCCTACAAAGTCTTACCCTACACCAGCCAAAAGGCCTAATTATAGTTTGCTAAATAAAGCAAAAATAAAACAGATATACGGGTTAACGATACCATACTGGAGAGATTCTTTGAGAGTTGCATTAGGCAATAAGAATTAAGGTCTATTTAGTTTACAAAATAAAAATTAAAAAACCATTTGTATATTTGCAAAATAAAAAATAATAAGGACTACTTTAATTCAGAAAATGATGAAATTTTTAGGAACAAATATTACGAATTTATTAAATTTATTAAATGTTTGAAATAAAATTAATAAATGAAAAAGTATTTTTGTGTGATGAAAATACTACTATATTTCAGGCAGCAAGAAAAGCTGGTATTCTTCTGGAGCACAGTTGTTTGTCTGCTAGATGTAGGAGTTGTTCCGTTCAAGTTATTTCAGGGAAAACGATTAATGAAGTAGATGAATTAGTTTTGTCTAATGAGGAGAGAAACCAAAATTTTGTTTTATCGTGTAATGCAAAACCGACCTCAGACTTGCACCTAGACATCGAGGATTTAGGAAGCATTGTACTGTATGATAAAAAAATTGTTCCTGCAAAGGTTAATACAATTGAAAAGATTACTAAGGAGGTAATTAAAGTAGTTTTAAGACTGCCTCCAAAAGCTAATTTAAATTTTGTTTCGGGTCAATACGTAAATTTGATAAAAGGTAATATAACAAGAAGCTATTCGATAGCTAATAAATCTAGTAATAATGGTCAACTAGAGTTTTATATTAAAAAATATGAAAATGGATTAATGAGTAAGTACTGGTTTGAGAAAGCTAAAGTAAATGATTTATTAAGAGTAGAAGGTCCATTAGGTTCTTTTTTCTTAAGAAAATCTGATTGCCACGATGTTATTTTCTTAGCAACGGGAACGGGGGTAGCGCCTATTAAATCGATATTAGAAAATATTTGTGACAATCCAGAACAGTTTAAAAATAAAAGGTTTTGGGTCGTAGTTGGAGCAAGACATAAAGAAGATTTATTCTGGGATCCAACACTTTGTATAGATGAAATTGATGTGAATTACATTCCTGTATTATCAAGAGCTAATCCAGATTGGAACGGTGAACGTGGCTATGTTCAAAATGTAATTTTAAAACAAAGTATAAATTTTCAAAAAGCTCAAGTTTATGCATGTGGCTCTAATGATATGATTGAATCCGCAAGAAAACTTTTAATAGAAAACTCGTTAAAGAAAAATCAATTTTTTTCTGATGCATTTATTTGTACGAACTAAAAAGATAAAATATGAAAGCAGTAATTTTAGCAGGTGGTTTAGGGACCAGATTAAGTGAAGAAACAGTATCAAAGCCAAAGCCGATGGTAGAAATTGGAGGAAAACCAATTCTATGGCATATTCTAAAAATGTATTCTCATTATGGTATTAATGATTTTATTATATGTTGTGGTTATAAGGGATATGTAATTAAAGAATATTTTGCAAATTATTTTTTACACCAATCTGATGTTACTTTTCAAATGAAAGGAAATGAAATGATTGTGCATAAAAAAAGAGCAGAACCTTGGACTGTTACGCTGGTAGATACAGGAGATAATTCAATGACCGGAGGGAGATTGAAAAGAGTTTTACCCTATGTAAAAGATGAAGATTTGTTTTGCTTTACTTATGGAGATGGTGTAGCAGATGTAAATATAGCCGAATTAATAAAATTTCATAAATCACATGGTAAACAAGCGACTTTAACAGCAGCATACCCTCCAGGTAGATTTGGAGCTTTAAATATTGAAGACAATCGAGTGAAGAGGTTTGAAGAAAAGCCTAAGGGAGATGGAGCTCTTATAAATGCTGGCTTCTTCGTCTTGTCACCAAAAGTAATTGAAAGAATTGACGGAGACAGTTCTACTTGGGAACAAGAACCTTTAAAAGGGTTGGCAGAAGATGGAGAATTGATGTCTTTTAAACATGAAGGTTTCTGGCAACCAATGGATACCTTAAGGGATAAAATGAAGTTGGAAGAATTATTAGAACAAAATAAAGCTCCTTGGAAAAAATGGAATTAAAAGAAGGAATGGTTAACACAGTTTTCTGGAAATCTAAGAAAGTTTTTTTAACAGGTCATACTGGTTTTAAAGGTTCTTGGTTGTCTTTATGGTTAGAATCTATGGGAGCCATTGTTAAAGGCTATTCTCTTGAGCCAAATACAACCCCAAACCTTTTTACAAAAGCGAGCGTTGGTGAAAATATGGAGTCAGAAATTGGAGATATTAGAGATTTAAAAAGAATTTCTAAAAGTATGTTCGATTTTAATCCAGATGTTTTAATTCACATGGCTGCTCAGCCTTTGGTACGTCTTTCGTATCAAGAACCGGTTAATACATATACAACAAATGTAATTGGTACAGTAAATGTATTGGAAGCAGCTAGAAGTTGTACTAATTTAAAGGCAATAGTCTCTGTAACTACAGACAAGTGTTATGAAAATAATGAATGGGATTGGGGATACAGAGAAAACGAACCAATGGGAGGTCACGATCCTTATAGTAGTAGTAAAGGGTGTGCAGAGCTAGTTACTTCTGCCTACAGACGTTCTTTTTTTAGCACAAAAGATACAGCATCTTTGGCATCTGCGAGAGCAGGAAATGTAATTGGAGGAGGAGATTGGTCAGACGATCGATTAATACCTGATATTTTAAAGGCATTTGAAAAATCAGAATCAGTAATTATTAGAAACCCATTATCAACAAGACCTTGGCAACATGTTTTAGAACCACTTTCCGGTTATTTAGTATTAGCACAAGAGTTATACGTTAATGATAGTAAATTTGCAGAAGGATGGAATTTTGGTCCAAAAGATGAAGGTTGCAAACCTGTAAATTGGATTCTAGATAAAATGACTTCCCAATGGGGGAATGGAGCAACTTGGGAACTAGACAAAGCCTATAGTCCTCATGAAGCTGGTTTCTTGAAATTAGACTGCTCTAAGGCGACTAATAGATTAAAATGGCAACCAAAATGGAGTTTGGAAGAAACTCTAAATTTAATAATAGAATGGCATCATACTTATGTAAATGAAGGGGATGTAAAAGAACAATGTTTAAAGGAAATTAAAAAATATTTAAATTAATGGAGTCTCAAAATAAATTAAATACACTAAGAGAAGAAATTGCAAGTTTAGTATCTAAATATGCTGCAGAACAATACAAACCAGAAGTATTTGTTGGAGGTGAAACTGTAATCCCTCCTTCTGGTAAATTACTAGGGGAAGAAGAATTACAAAACATGGTTTCAGCATCTTTAGATGGATGGTTAACGACTGGAAGGTTTAATACTGAGTTTGAAGCTAAATTGGCTGAATTTCTAGGTGTTAAGTATTGTCTTTCTGTGAATTCAGGCTCTTCAGCAAACTTGGTTGCTTTTAACACTTTGACATCTCCTAAATTAGGAGATCGGGCTATTAAAAAAGGAGATGAAGTAATAGGAGTAGCTGCTGGTTTTCCTACGACAGTAAATCCAATTGTTCAATTTGGAGCAATTCCAGTATTTGTTGATGTAGACATAAATACGCATAATGTAAATGCAGATTTAATTGAAGCGGCAATTACTCCTAAAACAAAAGCAATTATGTTAGCCCACGCTTTAGGGAACCCTTTTAATCTGGGTAAAGTGGTAGAATTATGTAAGAAATACAATCTTTGGTTAATCGAAGATACTTGTGATGCTCTTGGGGCTGAATATAATGGTCAAAAGTGTGGTACATTTGGAGATATAGGTACTTTAAGTTTTTATCCTGCTCATCATATGACTATGGGAGAAGGAGGAGCAGTGTTTATGAATAATGCTGAGTTAAAAGTAATTGCAGAATCTTTTAGAGATTGGGGAAGAGATTGTTATTGTCCTCCAGGTTGTGATAACACTTGTGGTTGCCGTTTTGAACAAAAGCATGGAGATTTACCCTATGGTTATGATCACAAATATGTATATTCTCATTTGGGATATAACTTAAAAATCACAGATATGCAAGCAGCCTGTGGACTGGCGCAATTAGAGAAATTAGGCAGTTTTATTGAGAAAAGAAGATCTAATTACACCTATCTTCGTGAAAAACTAGAAACCCTAACAGAATTTTTACAATTACCAATTCCTACGGAAAACAGTAATCCATCTTGGTTTGGTTTTCCAATCACTTTAAAAGATGGTTGCGATGTTTCAAGAGTGGATGTTACAAAATTTTTAGATTCACACAAAATTGGTTCACGTTTATTATTTGCGGGTAATTTATTAAAACAACCTTATTTTAAAGATGTTGAATATAGAGTAGTGGGAGATTTAACTCATACAGATAAAACAATGAACGATACGTTTTGGATTGGCGTACAACCAGCTTTAAATGAAGAGCATTTTGATTTTGTAGCAGAAAAATTAGAAGAACTTTTTGGATTAAATTTTTAAAATCTTGAAAAACAAAATATTAATTACTGGTATAAATGGCTTCTTAGGAAGCCATTTAGCAAAAGAACTTAAATCTAATTTTGAGATTATTGGATTGGCCAATTCCTTAGATAATATTTATAGAATAGAATCCTGTAATTTTAAAGTTTATTCAACTAATGAGAGTTCATTGGAATCTATATTTGAAGAAAATGAGATTGACGCTGTGCTGCATGTGGCAACTGTTTATAGAAGGCAAAGCGAATCTATAATTGATTTATTGAAAACAAACATTAATTTACCAGTAAGATTGTTAGAGTTATCAAACATAAATAATGTTCGTATTTTTTTAAATACGGATAGTTTTTTTAATAATGCTAAATATTCGTATTCTTATTTGTCCGATTATACTTTGTCAAAGAAACATTCTTTAGATTGGATAAAACTTTTAGCAAGTTCTTCGAGATGTAAAGTAGTAAATATGAAAGTTTTTCATATGTTCGGAGAGCACGATTCTCCAAATAAATTCATACCCTCGATTATAAATAAAATAAAAAACAATGAGCCTATCTTGGATATGACTCCAGGAAACCAAACTAGAGATTTTATTTATGTAAAAGATGTAGTTTCTGCTTTTGAGCATGTAATTAATTCTTTTACAGATTTACAAGAATATCAAGAGTTTGAGGTTGGTTATGGGAAGAGTTATTCGGTTAAACAATTTGCTATTACAGTTAAAACCATCACCAAATCAAAAACAATACTTAATTTTAGAGGATTACCCTATAGAGAAGGAGAAATTATGAAATCTGAAGTGGAGAATTTTGGGTTAAGAAATATTGGTTGGAATCCTAAGTTTAATCTGAAAGAATCTTTAAAGTCTTATATTAAAAATCAATTCGAAAATTTCGATCAAGTCTAGATATGCTAAAAATTAAAAACATTTTTAATAAATTAGGTATTGATGGTGCTATATTTTACACTTCGTTCTTTAGGATTTTACAATCAGTGGGAGGACTAATTTCTATAGTTTTTGTTGCAAAATATTTAACGGACATAGAACAAGGTTTCTACTATACTTTTGGTAGTATAATAGCTATTCAAGTTTTTTTCGAACTAGGTTTAAATGGAATAATAACACAATATGTAGCTCATGAAGTGTCCAATTTAGAATGGGAAAATGACTATATTCTAAAAGGGGAAGAGAAATATTTGTCAAGAATGGCATCTTTACTTCGTTTTAGTGTAAAGTGGTATCTCCTTTTTGCATGTTTATTGTTAGTTATAATTATTGGTTTAGGAATGTTTTTTTTTAGGAATTATTATGTTTCTGAAGAGCATGTTGATTGGGTATACCCATGGGTATTATTGTCAATATTTACAGCGATTAACTTATTAATAACGCCAATTTATGCATTTATTCAAGGGTTAGGGAAAGTTAAAGAAGTTGCTAAAATTCGATTAATACAACAGTCAATAGTATATCTTTCTATTTATTGTGGTTTTATTTTCGGGTTCAAACTATATATACCTGCACTTCAGTCATTTGTGCTTGCTTTTATTGGGGTTATTCTTATTTATTCTTTTAGCTTTCATAAAATATTGATTGAATTATGGAAAGTTCCAATTTCAGAAAAAGTAGTATATTCAAAAGAAATTTTTCCATTTCAATGGAAAATTGCAATTAGTTGGATCAGTGGCTATTTCATCTATCAATTATTTAACCCAATTTTATTTGCTTATCAAGGAGCAGTGGTAGCGGGCCAGATGGGTATGACTTTAGCTATTTTAAATGGAGCACAGGCATTATCGAATAGCTGGATGACAACTAAAATACCTAAATACTCAGGTTTGATTGCTCAAAAAGATTATAAAAAATTGGATTTTATTTTTAACACCACTTTAAAGCAATCTGTTTTTATTAATGCAATTGTATTACTGATTCTATATTCTGTGGTTAAACTATCAAGACATTATTCTTTAACTATATATGGAATTGAAATTGGGAAAAAAGTCTTAGAAGAAGTGCCTCTGATATTTATGATGCTATCCGTATTTATAAATCAATTTGTGTTTTCTTGGGCGCTTTATTTAAGATGTCATAAAAAAGAACCATTTCTCTTTTATTCAATTGTAATGGCAATTTTAACGGCATTGTCAACTTTTTATATGACTAAATATTTTGGTGTAAAAGGGATGACTTTTGGATATTTTACAATAACATTTATTCTTTTTTACTGGGCATATTTTATTTTTAAAACAAAGAAACATGAGTGGCACAATTAATAAACCTTTTTTAAGTATTTGTATCCCTACCTATAACAGAGGGGAACATGTTTCTTTATTGGTAAAAAGTATTTTAGAAAATGAGAATGAAGAAATTGAAATTGTTGTCTTAGACAATTGCTCTACGGATAACACTACGCAGCTTTTAGAGCAAATTAAAGATGCACGATTTATGTTTAAACAGAATAAAGAAAATATTGGAGGAAAATTAAATTCTGCCCAAATACTAACCCAAGCATCAGGAGAATACGCATTTTTATGTTTAGACAGAGATTCTATTAATGTAAAGTATATAAATGTTTTAATAGATAAGTTAAAAAAGAACAAAGAAGTTGTATTTGGTTATTGTTTGTTAGAAACAAAAAACTTTATATCGGATAAACTATTTAATAAAGGGTATCAGTCTTTATTAAATATGACATATTTATCTAAACATCCTTCTGGAAACTTTTACAAAACTTCTATTTTAAAAGATTTGAAAATTTTTAGTCATATTCCAGAAAGATATTCAGACTTTGACTTTATTCATGAATTTATTAATTCTGAATCCTCATTTAAAGGCAAGTCAATTAAAATTAATGTTCCTATAATTAAAACAGGTTATACCAGTAATAAAAATGATTTCGCGAAACACAAATCATATTCTTATAACAAAAATAATTTCTATTTTAGCCCATTAAAAAGGATTGAGCATTTTAATGAATATGCACAAGAAATTATGATTTTAAACATTACTTCAAAACAGAAAAAAAAAATGATTGGCAAAGTTTTTTTTTCTGGCCTTATCTATTCTACATTCTCTTATATGAATGCATTAAAAGATTCTGATATTTGTAATCATTATAATATAAAAACTAAAAAACTAAATTTTATTGATTTATTAAAAATTGACTATTTTTTTTCAAAATCGTTTTTTAAAAGAATAACCACAATTAGCTTTTTTAAAAAAATTATGATTATTATTATTAATAATTTGAAATTGTATATGTTTTTTATTAAAAATAAATTAAAGAGTTAATATGAAAAGAATATTTTTTTGCTTTGGGAAACTAACCTCATATGTTTTACCGAAAGTCATCTTTAATTATTTGGATTTAATTAAATCTATATTCTATACAGGTTTCATTTCTCGTCGATTCAAATTTTTTGGTAAATCCATTATTAAGTCCCCTTTTAAGAAGCTTTTAGGAGCTAAATATATTTCGATAGGAGATAATGTGACAATTCATGATTCTGTTGTTCTTACCGCATGGGATAATTATTTAGGGAAAAAATTTAACCCAGAAATTGATATTGGAAATGGTTCATCAATAGGTGGTGAATGTCATATTTCATCAATCAATAAAATTATTATAGGCAAAAATGTATTGTTAGGTAGAAAAATAACTTTGGTAGATAATTCTCACGGACTTTTAACAATAGAAGATCTTAAATTAAAACCCGCGGGGAGAGATTTAGTCTCTATTGGACCAATAATAGTAAATAAAAATGTTTGGATTGGAGATAAAGTAACTGTTTTAGGTGGAGTAACTATCGGAGAAAATTCAATAATTGGTGCTCATGCTGTTGTTACTAAAGATGTTCCTCCTAATAGTGTAATTGTAGGTATCCCTGGTAGAGTAATAAAAAATATAGTTTAAAAAACATACTATTAAATGACTATAATTGTCTTCAACGCATTTTCATTTATTCTTTTGCTGTTTATATATTGGTTTCGCTGGCGTCAATTTGATTTTGGCTTTATATTAATAGCTACTTATACTTTTGTTTCTGTTTTAGGAGTTTTTTATTTTGTAAATAATTCTTTTAAATGGATGATAATATCATGGCCATATATATATTTATTTGTTGTTTTGATGCTATTCTTTAGGCCATACTTTATAAATCATCAAAAGTTTTATGACGGTTTTAGATTGAGAAATGTGAAATTTTTAAAGATATTTTCTAAAGTTTTTATTTTTAGCGGATTTCTTGTGATATTTTATCAAATACCTATTGTAATTGAAAATTTGGAGAGCGGCGAATGGCTAGCTATTAGAGATACCTTGTATTATGACGATGAATTTCATTTATATGAAAGCCAAATTGAGCGACTGGTAAAAATTTTTATTCAATATTTCAGATTACCTGCAATTCTGGCTTTATTTTATTATTTAAGTTCTGGTAAAAATAAGAGGTATTTTAATTTAGTTTTTGCAATTTCAATAATTGTACCATCTTTTTTTACAGCAATAATTATAGCTGCTAGGGGTAGTTTATTAGTATTACTTATTGAATTAACTATCGGTTATTTTATTTTTAAAAAAAATATTCCAAAAAAAATTAAAAAATATATAAATGTTTCTGCCATAACTATCCTTTCAATAATAGTGATTTTTAGTATTGCAGTTACGGCTTCTAGATTTGGTGAATTGAATCAATCTTCTTCGCTTATGTTTTATTTCTCTCATTCATTTTTATCATTTAATAATGGAGTTGCAGATACAATCACAACGTATGCAGATGGAAAGTATTTTTTTAATTATTTTTATGATAATAAAGTGATAAATTTCAATGCTTTGGGGTCTCATTTTGGCACTTCATTTATTACGTTTGTAGGAACGCTGTATATTGATTTTGGTCCTGTTGGTACCTTTTTAATCGCTTTAATTGTTCCTTCATTTTTTAATTTCAGAAGGAACTCTAAAAAATATATAGATTTTGCAGATCTATATTTATACGCTTTTTACTTGAGTTACCTAATAAACGGAGTGTTTGTTGTTGGGTTCAGTAACTCTTTAGATTGGATTATTACTATATTATTTTACATATTGCTTAAATTCAGGAAAATATGAAACAAAAAATTAAAATATTCGCATATTATTTGCCACAATACCATCCCATTAAAGAGAATAATAAATGGTGGGGAGAAGGGTTTACAGAATGGGTAAGCGTTGCAAAAGCAAGACCGCTTTTTAAAGGACATAAACAACCAATAATTCCTGGAGAATTGGGTTTTTATGATTTACGGTTGTCTGAAACGAGAGAGCATCAAGCAAAATTAGCCAAAGAACACGGTGTTTCTGGATTTTGTTATTGGCACTATTGGTTAGGTGATGGTAGAAGGCTTTTAGAACGACCTTTTAACGAAGTTTTGGAAACGGGTAAACCAGATTTTCCATTCTATTTGGCATGGGCAAACCATTCTTGGAAGGGAGTTTTTTTCGGGAGTAAAGGAGAAACTTTGGTTGAGCAAAAGTATGGAGGAGAGCAGGATTTTAAAAGTCATTTCGATTACCTACTTAAAGCCTTTAAAGACAGCAGGTATGTTAAAATAAATAACAAGCCCATTTTACATATATATGATCCTAAAGGAATGCCAGATTGTAAAAAATGGATGAATTATTGGAGAAGCCTTGCAGTAGAAGCTGGTTTTGAAGGCTTACATCTTATTGGAGAAAACATTGATTTAGAGGATAAAGACAAATATGGATTTGATGCTGTAACATATTCAAGACATAGACATATTCAAAATAGAAATTTTGAGAATAAATATACTAGATGGGTTTCTAGAAACATCTTAAGAATACCGGGAACTTTAAGGGTCTTTAAGTATAAAGATGCAATGAAATACTTTTTGAAAAATAAAATCACCCCAAAAGGAGAATATCCATGTATTGTGCCAAATTGGGACACAACTGCTAGGTTACAAGAAAAAGCAGTAATATTACATGGTTCTACACCAGAGTTGTTTTCACAACATATTGATGAGGTTTTTAGATCTATAAAAGACAAGCCTGAAGAAGAGAAAATTGTATATTTGAAATCTTGGAACGAATGGGCCGAAGGAAATTATATTGAGCCCGATGTTGAAAACGGTAAAAAATATTTAGAAACTTTAAGAGATGCTCTAGAAAAGCATTCTTAAAATTAAGTTTAATTAAGAAAATAGAATATTTTGTTGAAAATCACAGCCCTAATGCCTATGAAAGGAACTTCAGAAAGAGTTCCTAATAAAAACTTAAAAAGCTTTAATGGTAAGCCATTGTATCATATCGTAATGGATACTCTTTTGAATTCAAAATATATTAACCAAATAGTTGTGAATACTGATGGGGGAAAATTAAAGTCAGATATACTTTCTAGTTACAAAGAAGGCGTTACTGTTGTAGATAGAAAAGCAGAAGTTTGTGGTAACTATATTTCTATGAATAAAGTTATAGAGAGTGATTTAAATGTTACTGATTCAGATATTTATATTCAAACACATAGTACAAACCCATTATTGGAAGTGACCACTATAGACAGTGCAATTGAAAAAATGATTGACTTACTAAAGTTAGATAAAAACAGCTCAGTTTTTTCAGTTTCAAAAACTCAAAAAAGGTTTTACAAAAAAGATGCAACCCCAATGAATCACGATCCTAAAATGTTGGTTACTCAGCATTTAGAGCCAATTTATGAAGAGAACTCTTGTTTTTATATTTTTACAAAAGAATCTTTTGTAAATAATGAAAGTAGGATTGGTAGTACACCTTTTATGTTTGAAATAGATAAGATTGAGTCTACAGATATAGATGAACCAGAAGATTTTATAATAGCAGAAGCTTTACATAAATTACTTAGATGAAATGATTGTAGATAAAATAGATAATTGGGGTGTTTATTTTAATAAAGAACGCTTTTCTGAAATTTTTGCTGAGTTAGATAAGTTTAATCTAGAAACGCCAAATGGTGAATATAGAAGTAATGACAATTTTTATTTTAAAGTAATGTCTTATGAAACAAAACTTGAATCTTTTATTATAGAGTCGCACAAAAGAGAGGTAGATATTCAAGTAATACTTAAAGGTAAAGAGAAAATAAAAATATATGACTCTAAAGACGTTGTCATCACAGAAGTATATAATGAAAAAACAGATTGTCAATTTTACGACAAAGTAAATGATCCTATCTCAGAAGTGAATTTAGAACCTGGGTTAATGGCTGTTTTTTTTTCAGGAGATATTCATCATCCTGTTCTCGCTGTAAATAAAGAAACATATAAACTAAAAAAAATTGTAATAAAAGTAGATGAAAAATTTTTCGCACACAAACAGTAAACTCAAACAAAAGTTAAAGAGCAATGAGTTGTCAATTGGCTCTTGGTTAACAATACCTCATCAAGCTATTATAGAAATTTTAGGTTCTGCAGGTTTTGAGTGGTTGACAGTAGACATGGAGCATTCTCCTATAAGTATAGAAACAACAATGAATCTAATAGGCCATATTCAAGGAAATGGTATGCAAGCGCTTGTAAGAGTTAGTAAAAATGAAGAAGTAATCATAAAACAAGTACTGGATGCGGGAGCAGATGGGGTAATTGTACCTATGATTAAAAATAAAGAAGAGGCTAAGCAAGCGGTAGATTTTGTAAAATATCCTCCTTTAGGGAAAAGAGGGGTTGGTTTAAACCGTGCACAGAAATATGGTACAGCATTTGAGACCTATCAAGAATGGGTGAAAAATGAAGTAGTAATAATTGCTCAAATAGAACATATTGAAGCGGTTAATAATTTAGAAGATATTTTTGCGACTGAAGGTATAGATGGTATTATTGTTGGACCCTATGATTTATCTGCTTCTATGGGGTATCCTGGTGAATATGATAGAGCAGACGTACAAGAAGCTTTAATGAGAATAGATGAAATTGCTAAGAAATTAAATAAGCCCTTAGGGTTTCATGTAATAGACTCAGACCATACTAAAACATTAGAAAAAATTAAAAAAGGATATTCGTTTTTGGCTTTTAGTCTTGATTTTTTCTTTTTAGGAGATAAAGCCAGAACCGAAATGAAATTACTTAAAGAAAAAATTTAAATGAAAAATGTTTTAGTTTTTGGAGGAGTGGGTTTTTTAGGGCATTATTTAGTTGGAGAATTATTATCTAGAAGTTATAATGTTACTATTGCAGATATTAATTTAGAAACTAAATATTTTGAGCAAGCAGAATATCTGAAATGTGACATTTATGATAGGGAAAATGTAAAAAATATATTTAGCACTAGGCAATTTGATATTGTTTATAATTTAGCGGGTTTTGCGAACTTAGATAGCGCAGTTAAAAACCCTATTAAAACAATAGAACTTAATGTTTTAGGAAATATGTATATTTTAGAATGTTGTGTGCAATACAATATTTCTAATTTTGTATATGCAAGTAGTGCTTATGCAGTTAGTAATAAAGGTTCTTTTTATGGAATTAGCAAACTAGCTTCAGAAAAAATTATTGAAGAATATCACGAAAAATTTAAACTTCCATTTATAATTTTAAGATATGGCTCTGTTTATTCAGAAAGAAATTATGATAACAATTATATCTATAATTTAGTTAAGGAAGCTGTGTTAGAAGAAAGAATTAATCATAAGGGTGATGGAAAAGAAATAAGAGAATATATTCATGCTGCAGATGCAGCTAAACTTTCTGTGGATGTAATTGAAAGTAAGACCTATCAAAATATACATGTAATTTTAACCGGTACAGAAAGAATGATGCGTTTAGAATTGTTTAAAATGATCAAGGAAATATTAAATGATAAAGTAGAAATAAATTGTAAAGAATCTGGCTATAACAACCACTATAAGTTTACACCGTATTCTTTTCAACCATCGGTGAGTAAAAAGTTAATAGCAAATCCACATATTGATATGGGGCAAGGACTTTTAGAATGCATAAGAGCTGTTTATGAGAACGAAAAAAAGTAATCAAAATATTCTTGAAATAGAGAGTGTAGATTTCGATGTTTTTTCAGCAAATTTTATTAAGAAAAAATTAGAATTATTTTCTAATAAAAAAGCAGTTAATATTGCACTCTCTGGGGGTAGTACTCCATTGCCTATATTAAATATATTAAAAGATTATAATTTAAACTGGGATACGTTTAATTTTTTTCTAGTAGACGAGAGAGTTGTAAATGTTAATAGCAATCAGAGTAATTATAAGAATATTAATGAGATATTTTTTGAATTTATCTCGAGTAAATCCTATCCTTTTTTAAAAGAAAACCTTAGTATAGATGAGATGGTTTTACAATATGAAAAACAGATTATTAGTAATGTGAATTTTACAAAATCCAATCAACCAAAGTTCGATATTGTAATATTAGGTATGGGAGAAGATGGTCATACAGCATCTTTGTTTCCAAATTCTATTGCGTTAAAAGAGAGTAAAGCCTTTTTTGTTAAGAATTACGTTCTTGCATTAGATAGTTATAGAGGTACACTTACTTATCCAGCGTTGGCTTCTAGTAAGGAATTGATTGTCTTAATAAGAGGAGAGAATAAATTAAAGATTTTTGAAAAGGTAATAAATGGAAACGGAGAAGAGTTTCCAATATCAAAACTTTTATATTCTAAAATTAATTGGTTGATAGCGAAATAAGATGAGAATAAAAAATATTTTTTTTGATTTTGACGGAGTAATAGCAGAATCAGTAAGTGCGAAAACAGATGCATTCAAGGAGCTGTATTCGCATTATGGAGAAGAAATAGTAGGGAAAGTTGTAGAATATCACATAAACCATGGAGGTGTATCTCGATTTGAAAAATTTAAATATTGGGAAAAAACTTTTTTTGGGAAAGAGATTTCAGAAGAGCGGGTTCAAGAATTGGCTCAAGAGTTTTCTAAATTAGTATTAAATAAAGTTATTGACGCAATAGAAGTACCTGGCGCAACTGCTTTTATTAAAAAGTATTCAAATAAATTAGATTTTTGGATTATTACAGGCACACCTACAACAGAAATTGCAATTATAGCAAAAGAAAGAGGCTTGGTAGATTATTTTGTTGGAATCCATGGCTCACCAGAGAATAAAAGATTTTGGACGGAACATTTGTTAGAAACTCATAAGTTAAAACGTGATGAAACTTTATTTTTGGGAGATGCAACAACAGACCAAGATGCAGCCAGTTTTTCTAAATTGCATTTTGCATTGAGAGAAAATGAAGAAAATTTTGAAATTTTTAAAGATTATAAAGGCAGAAGGTTTAAAGACTTTTTTCAATTAGAAGATATAATTAAAAAACATATATTATAAAATTAATCATGAAAGTATTATTAACTACAACATCATTTCAAGACACACCGGGAAGCCACCAAGAACTGTTATACAGTCAGGGTTTTGAAATCGATACGTTAAGAGGACCTATTTTAGAAGAAGAGCTTTTATCAATTATTCAGAATTATGATGCTGTCATTTGCGGAGATGATGAATATACAGAACAAGTTATAAAAAGAGGGGTGGCAGGAAGACTTAAATACTTATGCAAGTATGGTGTTGGATTGGATAGAATAGATTTGTTAGCAGCTAAGAAATACAATGTTCCAGTAACAAATTGCCCTGCTGTAAATCAAGTATCGGTTTCAGAACATGTATTAGCATTGCTTTTTTCTTTTGAAAGAAGTGTACATCTCCAATATAATTCAGTGCAGAATGGTAGTTGGAAAAGATGGGTGGGAAATGAAATTGAAGGTAAAACAATTGGTATTATAGGTCTAGGATCTGTAGGGAAAGAACTAGCTAAGAAATCGATAGCTCTTGGAATGAAAGTTCTAGGTTTTGATTTGTTTAGAGATGAAATTTTTTTGTCAGAACATCCTGAGGTTACTTTTTTAACTTCACTAGAAACTATATATGAACAAGCAAATGTAATTAGTTTGCATTTGCCTCATACCCCAAAGACAGAGCGTTTAATTAGTAGAGAGGTTATATTTGAAAAGTTAAAAAGGCAGCCAATAATTATTAATACTGCTAGAGGAATGTTAGTAGATTCTTTGGCTTTAATAGACGGGCTCAAGGAAGAAAAAGTACGAGGATACTTAACAGATGTTTTGTCCCATGAACCTATGTTAGATGATGAAGTATTAAGAGGGGTAGAAAATATTATAATAACGCCACATGTTGGCTCGAGAACATACCAAAGTGTACAAAGGCAGGGCACAATGGCAGTTAACAATTTGTTAACCTTAATTAAAAAACAAAAATAATTCTACACTATGAAAGGAAAAATCATAAAAATTTTAACAAGACTTTCTTATTACCCAAGATTACTGTTAGATTCATTTTTATTCCTCTTTTTTAAAAATGACTATTCATTATTAGAAAAGTTTAAAGACCAAGACTGCCTTATTGTTGGAAATGGTCCTAGTTTAAATGAAACTGATCTAGAGAACCTAAAAATGCCATCTATTGGAATGAATAAAATAAACATGTTGTTTCCTAGATCTAAATGGAGACCCGATGTAATTGTTTGTGTTAATGGATTAGTTATTCAACAAAATGCCGAGTATTTCAACTCAACAGAGATCCCTTTAGTCCTTCCTATTAAAGCGTGGTATTTAGGAATTAAAAAAAGACCGAATGTTATTTTTGTTAAAATTTCCGATTCACTTAATTTTCAAGATAATTTGAAGAAATCTCTTGGTATTGGTAGTACAGTTACGTACACTTGTTTCCAAGTTGCTGCTTTTGCTAAAGTTAAATCTATAAATATTGTAGGTGTAGATCATAATTTTAATCTTAATTCGGATAAAATAAATAAAGAGCATAATATTGAATTATTAAAAGGTGAAGATGTAAATCATTTTGATCCAAATTATTTTAAAGATAAATTATGGGGGCTTCCTGACCTTGCTGGAAGTGAAAGTGCTTACATGCTTGCAAAGGAGTATTTTTTAAATAAAAATACGCAAATTATTGATTATACCATTAACGGAAAATTACAGACATTTACAAAAGGGGCTATTTCTAGTTTATATAAAAAAATAAATAAATTATGAATATTTTAATAATATCGGCAGTGTTTTTCCCAGAGCCTGTAGTTTCTGCTAAGCTTTCAGAAGACATTGCAACTTCTTTAGCAGAGGAGAATAATGTTACAGTGTTGTCTCCTATGCCTACTAGGCCATTTGGTTTTGTTTTTAAGGATGAAAATAAACCATTTGACAAATTCAAATTAGTACGTTTGCGTTCATACACTTGCCCTAAGTCTAAAGCTTTAGGTAGGTTGAGAGAAAGTTACAGCTTTGGTTTGGCTTGTAAAAAATATATTTCTAGAAATTTTAAAGATATAGATTTGATCTATATGAACTCTTGGCCAATGTTTTCTCAATTTGTTATAATGAAAATGGCTATAAAACATGATATAAAGGTTATAACTCATGTTCAAGATGTGTATCCAGAATCGTTATCTAATAAATTGCCAAAGTTTAGTTCAGTATTAAATTTTATATTTATGCCAATTGATAAGTTTGTGCTGAAAAACTCTTATCGTGTAATTGCGATTTCAAGTAAAATGAAAAATCTTCTTGCCAAAACAAGAGAACTAACAGAAAGTAAAATAGAAGTAGTCCAGAACTGGCAAGATGAAGAGCTTTTTACGAATTATTTACAGACCAAAAAAAAGAATTCTAACTTGCTTACCTTTATGTACCTTGGAAATATTGGTCCAATAGCTGGAATTGATTTGTTGTTAGAAGCATTTTCTAAGGCAAATTTGAATAATAGTAGATTGGTTATTGCGGGTTCGGGCTCAAAGAAGGAGGCATTACAAAGAAATGCATTGGAATTAAACCCTAACACAATTGAGTTTTGGGATGTGCCTGAAGGAAAGGTGCCTGAAATTCAGGGTCAGGCAGATGTAATGTTATTACCAATTAAAAAAGGTGCCGCTTCGAGTTCTATTCCATCAAAATTACCGGCATATATGTTCTCCAAAAAACCAATTATTTCTTGCGTTGATGCAGATTCAGATACGGCACTAGCTATTAAATCATCTAGTTGCGGTTGGGTACTACCTCCAGGAAATGTTGATGCTCTTACGTTAAAAATTAAAGAAATTGGTAAAATGACACATGTTGAATTATTAAAAACAGGAATAAATGGATTTAACTTTGCCTACAATAACTTTTCTAAAAAATCTAATTTAAAAAGACTTGTTTCAATTATCACGACATGTAAATAGAAAATAATTTTATTATTGTTTTATTGAGTGAAGAATTAGATGAAGGTTTAAAAATAAAATTTGAAGATATATATTAACCTGCCATAATTATTGAAAAAGATAAAAAATGCAGAATTACAGGCAATATGTAATCTGTCAGAAAGAATTAATTTAAGTAAATGATTTAAATATATAACTGTTAATAAAATAAAAATGAAATTTAGATTAGCCAAAAATTCAGACATTAATAGTTTAGCTGAAATCCATTTTAACGCTGGAAAAACTCAACCTGACGGTTTTATGTTTAAGTTAGGTGTTCCCTTTTTAAAGTCGTATTACAAATTACTATTGAATGAGCGAAATAGTGTTATTTTATTGGCTGAAGATAGTGATGGCATTGTTTGTGGATTTTGTGCAGGCACATTATCAGCTGAAGAACATATCGTAAATATGAATAGACACAAGATTAGATTGGCTTTTTCATTAATCCCCTCATTAATAAAATGCCCTAAACTTATTTACGAAATTCTTGCAAGAAATAAGTTTGTAAAATCTAAAGGGGAATCTTCAGATTTTTCTATATCAATGGGACCAAGATTTGAGTATTGGGCTTGGGAGCCAAAAAACAAAAACCCAATAATGGCAATAACCCTTTTGAAGCTTTGGTTAAAAATGCTATTTACGTTAGGGGTTCCTTCAGTAAAAGCTGAAGTTGACGTGGTTAATGCAGATATATTACGACTACACAAGAGACTTGGTGCTAAGGTAATTAAAGAGTTAACACTCTTAGATGGTCGGAAAAGAGTATATATTGAGTATTCAAATAAATAATTAAATAAAATAAAATTATTTATAGTTATTTATTTAATTTTACAAAAATTAAAAAAAATGATAAAAAGCGAGCAAATAGTACAAATTATTTTCACTTGTATAGGTGATATTAATGTTGAAGAGGGAACTAACATTTCAAAAAATTTAAATACAAATTTAATGGGTTCTGATAGTGAATTAGATTCATTTGGTTTAGTTGATTTAATTGTTTCTGTAGAAGAGGCAATTAATCTAGAATTTAATGTTTCAATAACATTGGCAGATGAGAAAGCTATGTCGCAAAGAAATAGCCCATTTAAAAATATAGATTCACTTTCAAACTATATAGTAGAGTTGGTTAATTAATAGCGTAATAAAGATTTTATGAAAAAAAAAGTAATGTTAATTACAGGGACAAGGAAAGGTATAGGTAAGGCTTTATGCGAATATTATTTAAATAAAAATTTTTTAGTTATAGGTTGTAGCCGAGGTTCTTCGGATATAACTAACCCAGATTATAATCATTATTGTTTGGATATATCTGATGAAAATAATGTAAAAACCATGTTCACTGACATTCTGAGAAATTATGGTAGATTAGATTTTCTCATTAATAATGCCGGTGTTGCATCTATGAATCACTCCCTTTTAACACCAATCAAGACTGTGAAAAAAATATTAGACACTAACGTTGTTGGTAATTTTTTAATGTCTAGAGAGGCAGCAAAAATAATGAAAAAAAATAAATTTGGAAGAATTGTGAATTTTGTGACTTTTGCAATCCCGTTTAAGCTAGAAGGGGAAGCCATATATGCTGCATCAAAAGCTGCTGTAGTTACATTAACAGAAATTTTGAGTAGAGAATATGCATCTTTTAATATAACGGTTAACGCGGTTGGCCCTCCAGCAGTTCAAACAGATTTAATTAAAGGTGTTGCAAGCGAGAAAATGGAAAAACTTTTAGATAGGCAATCTATTAGAAGGTTTGGAACACCAAAAGAAGTTTCTTCCGTGATAGATTTTTTTATAGAAGAAGAAAATGATATGATCAATGGCCAAATAATTTATATGGGAGGATTATGATGATAACAAATTATTTTTACGATATTTTCAATCAAAATTTAGATAAAACAGCAATTGTCTTTAATAATAAAGAATATTATTTCAAGGATTTAATTAAAAACATAAGTAAATACAAATCTTTAATAACCGACATACCTAAAGGAGCCACCGTAGCTGTTTTTGGAGACTTTAGCTTTAATTCAATTTCAATTTTATTTGCTTTAATTGATAATGAGAATATTATTGTGCCACTTGATTATAGTCATAAGGATAAAAGCGAACATAAGTTGGATATTGCCTTTGTGAATAATGTTGTTTTAGTTGATGAAAATGATAATGTAACTTTTACTTCAAATCAGAATGTTAATTCACCTATTTATTATGATAAACTAAAAAAAATGAATAAGCCAGGGTTAGTCTTGTTTACTTCAGGGACCTCTGGTAATCCAAAAGCTGCAGTCCATGATTTAGAACTACTTCTTGATAAATTTAAGACTAAAAGGAAATCTTTAAAAACTTTAAATTTTTTATTATTTGATCATTGGGGAGGATTAAATACAATGTTTCATACCTTGTCTAATGCTGGTACTGTTCTTGCTCTTAAAAATAGAAAGCCTCAAACAATTTGTTCCTATATTCAACAATATAAAATTGAATTATTGCCAACTTCACCTACTTTTTTAAATATTCTATTAATTAGTGAAGAGTATAAAAAGTATGATTTATCTAGTTTACTTTTAATTACATATGGCTCAGAGCCAATGCCGCAATCGACACTTAACAAAGTGAAGAGTATCTTTCCTAAAATAAGGCTTTTACAAACTTATGGATTGATAGAACTTGGCGTTTTAAGCTCAAGGTCTAAAAGTAATGATTCGTTATGGGTTAAAGTTGGAGGAGATGGTTTTCAAACAAGAGTCGTTGATAATTTATTAGAAATTAAATCAAAGTCAGCGATGATGGGGTATTTAAATGCTCCATCTCCATTTACAAAAGATAATTGGTTTATGACAGGTGATCAAGTTGAGGTTGACGGTGATTACATTAGAATACTTGGGAGAAAATCAGAAATCATTAATGTTGGGGGAGAAAAAGTGTATCCTCAAGAAGTTGAAAACATAATACTTAGATTAAATAATATTGCAGAAGTGAGGGTTTTTGGAGAGAAAAATCAAATTATTGGTAATATTGTATGCGCCAAAATAAGGTTAATCAAAAGTGAAAATAAAAAAGAGTTAGTTTCACGTTTAAAATCTTTTTGCAAATTACATATGGAGAGATTTAAAATACCTGTTAAAATTGAAATTGTTGAACAAGAACAGTTCAATGATAGGTATAAGAAAATTAGAAGTTGATTTTTGTATTCAACAAAAAACTTAAATTAATTTTTTAACGACAATTTTGTTGATTAAACTTTACAACTAATTTGAGTCCAATTTAGTATCAAGGCTTGAGGTAAGATATCCAAAATAGCTTTTAATTTACATTTATTACCAGTAAATGTGAATTTTAAAACTCCAAAGAACCTTGTTTTCAAATATATTATGAGTTAATTGCTTAAAATAAGGTGTTATGTTGGAAGAAGGTGAAATAGACTTATTGCGATATAAGTTTTTGAAAGAGGTAGTTAAAATAAATTTATACATATAAAAATGAAAATATTTTGTATTGGATTCCATATGGAAGGACTTTCTGCATTTGATTTTTTAGCTAAAAATTATGATGTTGTAGGGTTGATGACCCTTGAAATCGATTCTGCAAATAAAAGAAGCGGAGTGTTTAACTTTAAGTCATTTTCAGAAGAATCTAATATCCCTTATTATGAGGTAAAACATGTTAATGATGGTAGTTCTATAGAGATATTGAAAAATTTAAATCCAGATTTGCTGATTGTTTTGGGTTGGAGTCAATTGCTTAATAATGAGGTTTTATCTATTCCTAGTCTAGGAACCATAGGTGCCCACGCTTCATTATTGCCGAAAATGAGAGGAAGCGCCCCCATAAATTGGGCGATTATTAAAGGAGAGAAAGAAACGGGTAATACATTAATGTGGTTAAATATTGGTGTAGATACTGGTAAAATTATTGATCAATACCAATTTGATATTAGCTTATATGATTCTTGTAATACATTATACGAGTATGTCGCAGAATCAAATAGAATTATGCTTGAAAGGTCTTTGCCTTTAATAGAGAAACATGGTCAGATTGGCGATTTTCAAGATGAAATTGATGAAGGAATCTTGCCCAGAAGGAAGCCTTCTGATGGTCAAATCAATTTCAATAATAAAAGTATTGATGTTTATAACTTTATACGCGCCTTAACTCGTCCTTACCCAGGAGCTTTTTTTTATTACAACAATGAGAAGGTGATTATTTGGAAAAGTTCTTTTTCTAAATCTTTTTCACTCTCTTCAGAAACTGGAATTATTATTGATTATATATATAGTTTCGATGATAAGGATTGTGCAATATTAATTTCTACAAAAGATGGTGCAATAATTATAAATGAAGTGATGATTGAAGAAAAAATCATTAAAGGGAAAAATTTACATAATTTATTTAAATTAAATCATAGAATATGAATAAAAAAATTTTAGTGATTGCTGCCCATCCAGATGATGAACTTTTGGGATGTGGAGGAGTCGTAGCTTTGCATACTAAAAATGGAGATGAAGTGACATCTGTTATAGTTTGCGAAGGGGATTCATTGAGATATGATGATATTAGTAAAACGCATCAAAACCAGATTTTTGAAGCAGCTAAGGTTTTAGGAGTAAGTGATGTCAGGTCTTTGAAATTTCCAGACCAAAAATTAGAATCTGTAATTCTTACAGATTTAATACAACCTATATTAGATATAATTAGAGAAGTTAAGCCTCAAATTGTTTATTGTCAATATGGTGGTGATGTAAACAGAGATCATAAAATTCTATTTGAGGCAATTCTGGTTGCAACAAGACCTACAGAATTATTTATAGAAACCGTTTATGCTTTCGATACAGTTTCTTCAACAGAATGGGGGTATCCGAGAACTTTTATCCCAGACACATGGATTGATATTTCTTCTACTTTAGATGTTAAGTTAGAGGCAATGGCTAAATATGAAACAGAATTAAGAGAGTATCCTCATCCTAGATCATTAGAAGCGTTAAAGCATAAAGCTATTGCTTCAGGTAATCAATGTTTAATGGAGTCGGCAGAATGTTTTATGACTATAAGAAAGACTATTAGAGATGGCGAGCCTTATTAACAAATTAATTGCATTGATAGCCATACTTTTATTAAGTCCTATTTTGATAATTTCTACTTTGGGAATATTATTATCTGATTTTGGTCCGATAATTTATAAAGCAAAAAGAGCTGGGAAAAATGGGGAAATTTTAAAAATTCTAAAATTTAGATCCATGAGAATTTCTAAGAAAGAGCAATCAAAAATTACAAGTAAAAATGATTCCAGAATTTTTGGATTTGGAAATTTTATGAGATTAACAAAAATTGATGAACTACCTCAGTTTTTTAATATTTTGAAAGGAGAAATGAATATAATTGGACCTCGACCAGAAGATATTTCAATTGTAAAGGATTATTATGATGAGCTAATGATGGAAAGTTTGTGTGTAAACCCTGGTTTAGCGAGCCCAGGGAGTTTATATAATTATACTCATGTTGAAGATCTGTTGAATGAAGAAAATGCCGAAGAATTCTATATTAAAGAAATACTTCCTTTAAAAGTAAGGATGGATGTGGTTTATGTGAGGAATAGGTCTTTACTATATGATCTGTCAATAATAATGAAAACATGTATGATAATTTTTAATAGGTCAATTGGGAGAAAAAAGTTTAAATTGCCTAAAGAATATTATTTAGCTAAACAAATATAGAAATGGATAGAAAAATACCTTTTGCTAAAATTTCGATTAGTGAAAAAGAAAAGCAACTTGTAAATGAAGTATTAGAAAGTGGTTGGTTAACTACAGGAGTAAAAACGCTTGAGTTTGAACAAAAGTTTGGGGATTATATTAATGTCCCATTTACATGTGCAGTTAGCTCTTGTACTGCAGCTTTACATTTAGGGTTAGAAGCATTGGGTATTGGTACTGGAGATAAAGTTTTTGTGCCTTCAATGACTTTTACAGCTTCAGCTGAAGTAGTAAGGTATTTGGGAGGAGATCCAATTTTCTTGGATACTGAATATCAAACAAATTTAATTACTCCAGAAATTTTAAACGAAGCGATACTAAAATACCCAGAAACAAAAGTCGTAATAATTGTTCATTTCTCTGGTCAAGCAGCAAGGATGAATGAAATAAAAGAAATTTGTAAGAATAATGGTATTAAAATTTTGGAAGATGCAGCTCATGCTTTTCCAACTAAGTATGATGGTAAATATATAGGGAACTTTGGAGATGTTACATGCTTTAGCTTTTATGCGAACAAAACTATAACCACTGGAGAAGGGGGGATGTTAGTGACCTTTGATTCGGAAATATATAAACGAGTTAAAATAATGCGACTTCATGGAATTAACAGAGATGTATGGGATCGTTTTACCTCGGATAAACCTTCTTGGGAATATGATGTCGTAGAGGCTGGATATAAATATAATTTACCAGATATTTGTGCCGCGGTAGGAATAGGGCAGTTGGAAAAAGCCGAATTATTTAGAAAAGAAAGACAAAAAGTAGTAGAGGTTTATTATAAAGAATTAAGTGGTATTATAGAATTAGATTTACCTATTTGTCATGGTGATTTTTCTGATCATTCTTGGCATTTATTCCCATTGGTAATTAATGAAAACTCAAAAATTAGTAGAAATGAATTTATAGAGAGAATGTCGGAATTCGGGATAGGTACTTCTGTTCATTATAAGCCTCTGCATAGAATGACCTATTACAAGGAGGAATATAAACTGAATAATGACGATTTTCCAAATGCAGAGAAAACCTGGAAGGGAAATGTGACCATTCCTCTTTATCCTTTTATGGAAGAAAAAGATTTCTCTTATATTTGTGAAAAAATTAAATCTATTTTCAATTAATTGACTTTTTTGTATAAATATAATAAAAGGATATTAGATTTATTTATTTCTATTGCATTGTTACTATTAGTTGGATGGTTAATAATATTGTTAATAATTTTATCTTCATTGATATTTAAAGAGAATGGTCTTTTTAAACAAAAAAGGGTTGGGAAGAATGGTCTTTTTTTTACTATTTATAAAATTAGAACATTGAAAAATGGGATAAACGATAAGTATTCTAACTATGGTGTTTTTATAAGAAAATACAAACTTGATGAATTACCACAATTAATTAATGTATTAATTGGAAACATGTCAATGGTTGGCCCAAGGCCAGATTTATTAAAAAAAGAAGAAATATCAAGCGAAGCTGTAATTAAAATTCTTGAAATGAAACCAGGGATAACCAGTTTAGCATCAATAAAGTTTTGTAATGAAGAGTTTTTATTAGAAAACCAAAAGGATCCAATAACTTTTTATCAAAATAAAATTTACCCTAAGAAAGTAGAGTTAAATGAACTGTATTTAAAAAATAAATCATTATATCTAGATGTTAAAATTTTAATAAGGACTTTATGTTTACTCTTTAAAACTTCCACAATTCATAATGAAAAATAAAATTTTATTATCTAGTCCTCATTTTGATCAGTTTGAAAAAGATGTTTATTCAAATATGATTATTGATAAAGAATGCTTTAATAAGAATAATATTAATAATTTTGAAGATAGGATAAAAATATATTTAAAATCGAATAAAGAAATTTGTTGTTTATCTTCTGGTACGTCAGGTATTCACTTAGCTCTAGTTTTATCAGGAGTGAAAAATGGTGATGAAGTTATCTGCCAATCATTTACTTTTTCAGCATCGGTGAATCCAATTGCATACCAAGGAGCGAAGCCTATTTTTATTGATAGTGAATTGGATACATGGAATATGTGTCCAATAGCTTTAGAGTATGCCATAAAAGATCGAATATGTAAAGGGAAAAAGATTAAAGCGATTATTGTGGTTCATATTTATGGAATGTCTGCAAAAATAGATCAAATTGTTGCCATAGCTAAAAAATATAGAATAAACCTAATAGAAGATACTGCCGAAGCTTTAGGGTCAACTTATAAAGGACAAAAGTGTGGGACCTTTGGGGATTATGGAGTTTTATCTTTTAATGCTAATAAAATAATTACTGCTTTTGGAGGAGGAGCGTTGGTTTGTACAAATGAAAGTGAAAAACGAAAGGCTATTTTTTTAGCAACTCAGGCTAGAGATGATGCACCACACTACCAACATTCGGAAATTGGATTTAATTATAGAATAAGCAGTGTATTGGCAGGGCTTGGTCGAGCACAGATGGAGGTGTTAGATAAACATGTAACCCTACGAAGAAGAAACAACCAATTTTATCAAGAAATATTTAAAAATATCGATGGCATTACTGTTTTTACAGAACCAAATTCATCTTATTTTTCAAATCATTGGTTAAGTTGTATTCTTATTGATGAGAAAAAAGCTGGTTTTAATCGCGAAGATATACGGTTACAATTAAAGAAAGATACAATCGAGTCTCGTCCTTTATGGAAGCCTATGCATATACAGCCTGTCTTTAAAGATTGTGAATTTTATGGGGGAACTGTTGCAGAAACCTTATTTGAAAAAGGTTTGTGTTTGCCATCCAGCTCTAATTTAACCAACAATGACCGAGAACGGGTTGCAGCATCTATTCAGAAATTACTATTAAAAAATAAGTAAGCATTTGTAGGCTTAATTCTTCCGTCAATGCGAGGAGAGCATGGAAGAGGTAGTCTGTTGTTTCATGAGATTTCTCGTGACTCATTTTTCGTTCTGTCGAAATGACGTTGTTCGCTATTGACTTTTAGCATCGTTGGATCTTTACTACTTTATTAGAGAGGTTTCTGGTGTTTCGTACTTTGCTTTGGGTAATGACGAATATGAACTCTTGCGAGGGGGTAACGTTAGACTGTGGAATTTATGACCATTTATAGTGTGATTTCGATTGTATTCAATCACCGAGTGTATTTATTCTAGAATAATTAGCAATTAATATTAAAAAATCTTTATGGTGACAGAATTCTCAGAACCTTGTAGGCTATGTATAATTATTGTAATTTCGCTTGAAATAGTTGGATATGCTTCGAAGTTTCTTTTTAAAAATGCTCAATAAATACGCTTCTAGATGGATTGTACTCTGTATCGATCTTCTTTTGGTTAGTGCTTCTTTTGTTTTTGCCTATTTTATTCGTTTTAATGCGAGTTTTGACTTTGATACTCAGCACTTAACAAGTCAATTAATATTGATAGTTAGTCTTTCTATTATTAGTTTTTTACTGGTTGGATCTTATAAAGGAATCATTAGACATACAGGAACTAGGGATGTTTTTAATGTGTTTGTTGGCGTGACCTTGTTGGCTGTTTTAATAGTGAGCATTGTTGTATTTAATAGGTTTTTTGGTTTGATCTCTGATTTTACTGTCCCGATCTCGATTGTGATCATTCATTATTTTGTAAATGTTTTTGTATTGACCATCAGCCGATTTGTATTTAAGGCATTTTATGAAATTATAACCATAGAATTAGGAGAGGTGACCAATACCTTAATATACGGAGCTGGAGATTCAGGGATGATCACCTATGGCGCTTTAAATAGGGATACCAAAAAGAACTTTGAAGTACTAGGTTTTATCGATGATGATGATAATAAAATTAATAAGAAAATTGATCGGATAAAAATTTATCCTCTTGAAAAAATCACCATCAGTTTTATTGATAAACACAGTATCGATGAAATTATAATTTCCATTCAAAATATAAGACCATCTCGGTTGTTAGAAATTACAGATTATTTTATTCACTTGGATGTGCATGTGAAAATTGTACCTCCCTTAACAAATTGGATTAATGGAAATTTAGAATCGAATCAGATACGGGAAATTAAGATTGAAGATTTATTAGAACGAGCGCCCATATTGATTAACAATCCAATCTTACAGAGAGATGTAAATAACAAAGTGATTTTAGTTACGGGGGCAGCGGGTTCAATAGGGAGTGAAATATCGAGACAGCTAAGTTTATACAAATACAAGCATTTGGTATTGATTGATCAAGCCGAATCTGCTTTGTATGAGTTGCAACAAGAGCTCATACAAAATGATATTTCAAACTTTACTGCAATCGTTGCAGATGTAAGAGATGAGAATAGAATGAGGAATATATTTAAAGAATTTACACCTCAAAAAGTATTTCATGCGGCTGCCTATAAGCATGTGCCTTTAATGGAAGACAGTCCTTATGAAGCGGTAAAGATTAACATTCAAGGTACAAAAAACATTGCTGATTTATCTTTAGCGTTTCAGGTTGAGCGTTTTGTGATGGTTTCTACAGACAAAGCAGTCAATCCTACAAATGTTATGGGAGCAACCAAAAGGGTGGCTGAAATGTACATAAGTTGTTTAAGCAATAAAAATAATTCCACAAAATTTACCATAACTCGATTTGGAAATGTTTTGGGGTCTAATGGCTCCGTGATTCCATTATTTAAAAAACAAATGGAAAAAGGAGGGCCATTAACGGTAACGCATAAAGAGATTACACGGTATTTTATGACGATACCTGAGGCATGTAGTTTGGTGTTAGAAGCTGGAACGATGGGGGATGGAGGGGAAATCTATATCTTTGATATGGGGAAATCTGTGAAGATCTTTGAGATTGCAAAAAAAATGATCCATCTTTCGGGATTAAAATACCCAGAAGATATAGATATTGAAATTACAGGTCTAAGGCCTGGTGAGAAATTATTTGAAGAATTATTGGCTACTGGTGAGAAAACAATTAACACCTATCATGAGAAAATTATGATCGCAAAAACAGAGCCCTTAAATATAGAATCGACCTTGTTTTTGGTTGATAAATTGTGTAATAATAATTTGAAAATTGATAATAAGAATTCGGTATCTATCATCAAGGCATTGGTGCCAGAATATATTTCTAACAATTCAGTCTATGAAAAGTTAGACAAAACCCTGAGTATTTAATAATTTTATCATATTTTCGCAAAAAAAAAAATTTACATGTCAAAGACTTTCTTTATAAGCTTATTATTGATAGGCTTTATTTTATTAGGTGCCTGTGTGTCGAAGAAAAATATCAACTATTTTCAAAATGATAATGAATTAATCATTCAAAATGATAAAGGATTTGCGTTGAAATTTAAAGCAGATGATTTACTTACAATTAATATTTCCTCAGATGATTTAGAGGCAGTAAAACCATTTAATTTGCCAACTGTAGCTTATAATGCTATTACCAATACCGTGAATGGAGTTCCTAAGCAGCAAAGTTATTTGGTGAATTCTAAGGGGTACATACATTTTCCTGTTTTAGGGAAGTTAAGGATAGCTGGATTAACAAGGGTAGAGATTATAAATAGCATTACTTTGAAACTAAATTCTTTTGTAAAAGATGCAGTTGTGAATGTTCAGATATTAAACTTTAAAATCAACGTACTTGGAGATGTGAAGAATCCTGGCATGTTTCCAGTACAGAATGAGCGAATTACAATACTGGACGCTCTAGCTTTAGCAGGGGATACAAATATTTCTGGAGTCCGAATTGTTGAAGTGAAAAGAGAAACAGAAAAAGGTTTGATTACAGGATACATAGATTTGAAATCTAATAAAATGTTTAAATCTCCTTATTTTTATTTACAACAAAATGATGTGGTTTACGTAAAACCAAATAACTCAAAAATACAATCGGCTTCTTACAATCAGAATACGGGTTTATTCATTTCAATTGGATCTGTATTGATCTCTTTAATCGCAGTTTTATCTAAATAATATGAATAATATGAATAATACTCATGATGTTGATTCAGACGATACAATAAATATTAGAGCTGAAATTGAAAAATATTTAATGCATTGGAAATGGTTTGTGCTTGGGGGAATTTTGGTCTTATCTCTTGCGTTTTTATATTTGCGTTATGCAACCCCTCAGTATAGCGTGTCAGGAGTAATTTTAATAAAGGATGATAAAAAGAGTGGTGCTTCAGCTGAACTAGCAGCATTTGAAGATTTAGGGATTTTGGGTGGTTCTGGTCAGAATATTGACAATGAAATTGAGATTATCAAGTCGCGTAAAATTTTTGGAGATGTAATTAAAAACCTAGAATTAAATATAGCATATTATACACAAGGAAGGGTTAAAGAGTATGAAGTTTATATAAACGCTCCAATAAAAATTGAATTTTTAAATAAAAAAGAAAATTTCTACAAGTTGGATTCTGTATTCTCAATCACCAAAATTTCAAATTCTAAATTTGAATTATTTTCAGAAAATAACGACTCCCAAGGTAGTTTTTCTTTTAACGAGGCCATTGAAAGTGATTTAGGAAGTTTTAAAGTGAGTAGAAGAAGCATAGAAAGTAAGTTTAATGATAAGGCGACGGTGAAAATTGTAATTAGCTCTTTGAACTGGCTAATTGATAAGTATAAGAAAAATGTCAGTGTTTCTCCCGTTAATAAAAAATCTAGTGTTGTAAGGCTTTCATTAAAAAGTGCTGTAAAATTAAAGGCAGAGCACTTTTTAGATTCTTTGGTAAGTGCATACAATCGTGATGCAATTTATGATAAAAACTTGGTGTCTGAAAAAACGAAAACCTTTATAGACGAACGCTTGAAATTGGTGAAGAGTGACTTTGACAATGTCAATCTTCAATTAAAAGATTTTAAAATAGCTAACGAGGTAACAAATATTGAAGCAGAATCCGAATTGGTGTTGAAGTCAATTGTAGATAATAACAACAGTGTTATCAAGACGAGTATTCAGTTGTCATTGGCAAATTCGTTGTATAATGATTTGATTAATAACACAACTGAAAATAATTTATTGGCGTCAAATTTAGGTTTGGATGACATCAGTATTGGAACGTCAATATTAGAATATAATACATTAGTTCAGAACAGGATTCGGTTGTTGAGGACTGCAAGTGAATTGAATCCTACGGTGATCAACGTGACTAGTCAAATTTCTGGTCTGAAATCAAGCCTAATTAAGAGTTTGAATAATTCTAAAAAAGGATTAGACTTAACTTTAGATCAATTGGGCAAAGAAGGCCAGAAAATAAAAGCTAAAATTTCAGGAGTTCCTATTCAAGAATTGGAGCTAGGGAAAATTAAATTAAAACAAGAAATTACTTCAGGCTTGTACTCTTATTTGTTAAAAAAGAAAGAAGAGACGGCAATTTCTTTAGCGGTGACGGTTCCGAATGCAAAAATAATTGAAAAGGCCTATGGAAGTAATATTCCAGTTTCACCTAAAAGGAGCATTGTTTATCTTGCCGCGCTATTATTAGGAGGGTTGATTCCCTTTATCATAATTTATTTGAATAATTTGTTCGATACGAAAATTCATACTAAAAAAGATTTAGAAGACAGCATGTCAGTCCCTTTTTTAGGTGATGTTCCAAAATCAGAGGAAAAGTCAAAGATTGTAATTGGTTCTGATGCTCGTTCTAGTACCGCTGAAGCTTTTCGTTTAATTCGGACCAACTTAGATTTTATGTTGATGAATAAAAAAGGAAAAAGCAGTACCATTTTTATTACTTCAACAACAAGTGGAGAGGGTAAGTCTTTTGTCTCAATTAATGTAGCAGCTTCACTAGCATTATCAGGAAAGAAAGTGTTGTTAATGGGAATGGATTTACGAGCGCCTAAAGTGACGGAGTATCTAGGATTGTCGGATAGAAAAGGGGTGACTAATTATATTACCAATGAAGAACTCTCTTTAGATGATTTAATTTTTAAATTAGATGATTATGATAATTTGGATATCATTTCTTCTGGAGTTGTGCCTCCAAACCCTGCCGAATTATTAATGACTAAGAGAACGGAAAATTTATTTACAATTATTAAAGAGGAGTATGATTATATCGTTGTAGATACTGCCCCTGTTAATTTAGTAACCGATACTTTATTGATTGCCAAATATGCTGATATGTTTATGTATGTAGCGAGGGCTAATTACTTAGATAAACGCTTGTTAGCAGTGCCGCAAAACTTGTATAATGAAAAGAGACTGCCAAATATGGCAATGATATTAAATGCTACAGATCCAAAACGTAGTTATGGATATGGCTATGGTGGTTATGGTTATGGGTATGTAGTGTTAGAAAAACCTTGGTATAAAAAGATTTTTGATAGATCATAAGAAGAAAATAAAACAAATAAAAAAAGGCGCAATTTAAATTGCGCCTTTTTTTATTTTAGAAATTTTTTATTGTTTTCCAATAAATGTGAAATGCTCTTTTTAATTTTTTCTTTGCCTATTTCTTTGAGTAATTCAAGATGATTATTATGGTGTGTATCTGTACCCACAAAATCATACATGTTTTCATTTAATAATTTTGCACTTACTTTCTGAACATTTTTACCGTATTGTGGCGTAAGAGAAAGTAAATTCAATTGAAACAGACAACCGGCTTTCTTAAGTTTGTAATAATGATCAAAATCGTTATGAAAGAAGTTGTATCTTTCTGGATGTGCCAATACTGGTTTGTAGCCTTTTAGTTGAATTTCAAAGAGAATTTCATATAGGTTAAAAGGTGCGTTGAAATAAGACATTTCGACCAATATAAAATTATCTTTTAACGTTAAAAGATCATTCTTCTTTAGCAGTATTGAAAACTGTTCATCCATCATGTATTCTGCAGCGGCAGAAATACTCACATCTGTGATGTTTTGTTTTAAAAGTTCTGCTTTTACTTTCGCTAATTTTTCTTTTATGATTGAAGAACTATTTGGATATACATCTCCTAAAACATGTGGCGTGGTAATAAAATTTTTGATTCCGTAAGAACGCATCTTTTTTATCAATGCAATTGAATGGTCGAGATCTTTCGCTCCATCATCAATTCCTGGCAATAAATGTGAATGAATATCTACAAAATCAGTAGGGAATAATTCAGTTAGTGAGATTTTTTTCTTTTTTAAAAAAAGCATTTAGTAGGGTTTGTACTTGCAAAAATATGAATTTCATTTTGAATATGTGTAGTTTACTTAAAACGAAAACGATGTAGTTTAAATTAACGTTGTTTATTCAATTTTGATATGCTATTTTTGATGAAATTCTACAGATATGATATTAATTGCAGATGGAGGTTCAACGAAAGCAGATTGGATTGCTTTGGACTCGAATAAAGAAGAAGTTTTTAGAACGCGAACTTTAGGATTGAACCCTGCTGTTGTTTCTGATACCGAATTGAGAAACAGAATTGTCAATATGTTTCAGTTAATGCAAGTAAAAGAAACAGTTTCCGAAATTCATTTTTATGGCGCTGGTTGTGGAACTCCTAAGCCAATTGCTATTTTAAAAAATATTTTGGAATCTATTTTTATTAATGCTAAAGTGGTTGTTTCTGAAGACCTGTTAGCAGCGGTTTACGCTTCTTCTGGAGATTCTGAAGCCATTGTATGTATTTTAGGAACTGGGTCTAATAGCTGCTATTTTGATGGAGAAAACTTAAATGTTACATCTGCCTCTTTAGGGTATACCATAATGGATGAGGCTGCTGGAAATTATTTCGGAAAAATATTATTAAGAGATTTCTTTTATAAAAAAATGCCTAAGGCAATTGCAGAGAAATTTGCAGCTCAATTTGACCTGGAAGTCGATGTAGTGAAGTACAATTTATACAGACAACCAAATCCAAACATGTATTTAGCGAGTTTTGCAAAATTCATGTTCGAGTTTAAAAAAGAGAAATATATAAAGAGAATTATTAAAAAGGGAATTCAATCTTTTTTTCTGTATCGAATTTTACCTTTTCAGAAAGACGCCAACACACCAATTTATTTTATCGGTTCAATTGCTTTTTACTTTAGAGATATTCTAGATAAAGTAGCTGGGAAGCATGATTTGGAAATTACAGATGTTATTCAAAGACCAATAGACAATTTGGTGGAATATCACAAAGAGAAAATTAATTTATAAAAAGGCTGTAACTCTTTCTAAAGCCATACCTCGAGAGCCTTTAATCAAAATTTGACTATCCGTGATGTTTGCTTTTGTGAGGTGTTGTTTTAAATCATCAACAGAAGCTAGCGTTAAATGATCTGATGTTGTTTTATTGAATTGTTTTCCTACTAAAATCACGCTTTTTAAATTTAACACAGTGCAATAGTCAGAAATATATTGATGTTCTTTTTGACTTTCTAAGCCTAGTTCAAACATATCTCCAAGTATGACCATCTTGTTTTTTGAATTAATAAGACTAAAACTGTCCAATGCAGCTATCATACTTGTTGGATTCGCATTATAAGCATCCAAAATAAGCGTATTCTTATTTTTAGTAACAAGTACTTGAGATCTATTATTTGTAGGTATATAGCTCGCTAAAGAGCTTTTGATGTTCTTCGGATATATCTTAAATGAAATTCCAAAAGTTATTGCTGCAGCGATGTTACTGTAATTATATGCACCAATTAAATTGGTGGTAACAATTTTTTCTATATTGAATTTTATTTTTACGTACGGATTTGCTTCAAGAAGTATGATTGAAGCGTCAAAAAAGGCGATGTTCATTTCAGTTGTTTTAAGAACCTGAATTTTATCATCTGGGTTCACAAAAACAGTTTTCTTGTTTTTTCTTAGGTAATTATATAATTCTGATTTTGCTTCTATAACACCTTCAATACTACCAAAACCTTCTAAGTGTGCTTTTCCGAAATTGGTAATATAGCCAAAGTCAGGTTTAGCAATTGAACATAAAAAATCGATCTCTTTATGATGATTTGCACCCATTTCAACGATTCCAATTTCTGTACTCGGGGTCATTGATAATAAAGTTAGTGGAACCCCAATATGGTTGTTTAGATTACCTATTGTTGCAGTTGTATTGTATTGAGTAGATAAAACAGTATTAATTAATTCTTTTGTTGTTGTTTTTCCATTACTGCCAGTTAAGCCAATAATAGGAATATTAAGAGTGCTTCTATGATGTGAAGCTAATTTTTGTAAGCTGCTAAGTACATCATCAACAAGAATGGTTTTTGAAGAGGTAACATATTCTTTCTCATCAACGATGCTGTAAGATGCCCCTTTCTTAAGTGCTTCTTCAGCAAAAGTATTTCCATTAAAATTCTCTCCTTTTAAAGCAAAGTAAAGCGTGTTATTTCTTATTTTCCGAGTATCAGTATCAACCAAGTAATACTGACAATACAGTTTGTATAATTCTTTAATATTCATTTCTTAATATAAAAAACCTCATTGTAAAATCGATACAATGAGGTTAAATTTTTATTTTAGGTGCTATTATCTTCTAGCGTTTCTCGCTGTACGTTTTTTATACGTCATAGGACCAACCCTATCAGTTACACATCTAAAACCAATAAAATTTGTAGACATATATTCTGGTAAATACCTTCTTTGTGCAGGGTCTAGCCAGTATTCTCTATCACTCCAAGAACCACCTTTATATACTCTAGTGTTATCACTTATTAAAGTAGAACGAAATTTTGTGTCATACTTTTTGGCGATGTTTCCAATACTATCTCTTTCGTCTCTAGGTGTTTTTGGTGAGTTATACATGGAAGGATCAGAAGCGAATTGCTGTAAATCTGATTGATAAAATCTTGAAGAGTTTCTATCTCCATCTCCTAAATTAGAATTGTTGGAAACAGCATAGTTTCTTCTCATGTAAATTTCATCTTTAGTAATAGGCACATACTTAATGCTTCCAGGTAAATGAATTGGAACAATTTTCCCGTTCTCCAAAGTGTCATATTCAATAGAGTTTTCATCTACAATTACAACTTTCCCCTCTTTATCAATCATCTTTTTAGTAAAGATGTTTCCTCTGTAGTAGTTAAAGTCATTTGCTTCTACGTCAATATGAGGTCTGTAAACATCTGAAACCCATTCAGCAACATTTCCAGACATATCATACAAACCAAAAGCATTGGGAGGGTACGATTTTATTTTAATAGGAATATCAGATCCATCACTACTCCAACCAGATAAACCACTATAATCCCCTTTAGATTGTTTAAAGTTAGCTAACTGATCTCCTTTATATCTTTTACTCTTGTCTCTTGTGTATTTTCCGGCCCAAGCATATTTTTTTCTTCCTTTAAGGTTGTTATACTCTCTAGTTTCAATAATAGATTTTGCTGCATATTCCCATTCAGCCTCTGTAGGTAAACGGTACTTTTGAGCCAAAATTCCATCAGAAGAAGTAACTTGTCTTCCTGTAAATGCTCCTCGTGCAGGTCTTGGATCTCCTCTTTTTCTTTTTGTATTGCTTGGTAGCCCTTTTTTGTAAATCGTCGAATCCCCTTCAAATAATGCATAAGGATTGTCTAAATATACATCAGTGTCAAAACTATTTTTCCCTTTAAAATCAATAGAATCCATTTTCCAGATGTTTTTAATCACACCTTTATCCATTAATATTTTTAGGTTCACAGCATTTGTTCTCCATTTACAGTATTGAGTTGCTTGCAACCAACTAACTCCAACGACAGGGTAATCTGTATAAGCTGGGTGACGTAAGTAGTTTTCTGATAATAAATCTGTATTTCCTAATCCTTTTCTCCAAACTAAAGTATCTGGTAAAATAGAGTTATAAATATGTTTATATTTTGGGTCAGAAGGAGGAAAAACACTTTTTGTATATTGCATAAACAATGAATACTCTGCATTCGTTACTTCTGCTTCGTCCATATAGAATGAACGGATGTGCATTTTTTTAGGTGTCGTATTCCATTCGAACATTACATCATCTTGAACTTGTCCCATTGTAAATGTTCCACCTTCAATAGCTACCATTCCACTAGGTGGTTTAGAGCCTTCAAAAGATTTTCCTTTTAAATAGTTTCCATAATCAGGGTTGTTAAACTTCCATCCTGTTAAGGTAGAAGTACACTCTGTACAAGTTTTACATTGAGTAAAAGTTAAACTAACTAGTACTAAAAAAGTAAATTTCAATAAGTTTTTCATGTATCTTATTTAAATTTGTTAAGGGTTTAATTTAG
>MAAC01010463.1_pt1 | contig 48601 bp, 42 predicted proteins | sample 1115981 | NCBI WGS metagenome assembly MAAC01 (sample SAMN04961126, study PRJNA320927) | seawater metagenome | isolation source: sample BD02T64 sea water enriched with oil for 64 days | place: USA:Gulf of Mexico | collected 2013-07-27 | reverse complement strand
CCTATTTCGTCGGCAATAATTTGTCGTGTTTTAACAACAATTAGCGCGTTTTCAGTTTCATTTTCTCTGTAAGCTTTTACTAAGTAGATGAGTAATTTGTCTACCCCCTTTTTATATAAACTTTCTCCCAAACGACTGCACTCTTTATACATTTTCTGGGCTAGTTTTTTTGATACCAGTAATAAAAAATCATTGTCTAGTGTCAACGCATTCAAAAAGTCAGAGGCGGAGAATTTCAGTAAGATACAGTCCGTTTGTGCCACTAACGTAGTGGCGTTGATTAACTCTTCTGAAATGACTTCAAGGTCACCCAAAAAGTTGCCTGCAGATAAATAGGAGATCAGATAAATATTGCCGTTAGCATGTGAGCTCTGCACTGCTAGCTCTCCGGATACGACTAAGTAGACATGAGTTGTCACATCTCCTTTGTAGAAAACAACGTTGTCTTTCTTGAAGTTTACAACTTTTCTAGTTCCTAAGGGCCTGGGTAGTGCTTGCAGTAATTGCTCAACTTCGATATCCATTAACTTATCAACCTTTGCATATTTGAAATCAGAAGTAAGGACACCTGTCCTTTTTCGGTAGCCCATTTATGTTTACCCTGCAGTTGCTTATTTTATGACGATTAATGAATTCCCTCAAGGCGCCTGGATTTATGGGGGTGGATAAAATAAAGCTTAATAGACTCAAGTAGGGGAATACTGATTGTGAATAAACGAGATAACAAAATACATCCGGATGTTGTGGCGATGATCAATCATTACAAATTTGATCAGCTTCCCGTTGAAGGAACTTTGTATAAAAGTACTTATAGATCGTCCTTAAAGTTAGCGGATGGGAGCCCGGCAGGAACAGCAATGATAGGTATGTATTCAAATATCCCCTTGAGTGTATCTTGTTTTCACAAATTGCAAAGCGATGAAGTGTGGCATGTTTATGCTGGGGATCCCTTTATGTTGTTGTTGCTTCTCGCGGATGGCTCAATGAGGGAGATACTTATGGGAAATCAGCCCGAGAAAGGACAGAGCGTGCAATACACTGTCCCGGCCAATACCTGGCAAGCAGGTTATTTAGTCGAGGGCGGACGCTTCGCTTTATTTGGCTGCACTATGGCACCAGGTTTTTGTGGAAAAAACTTTTTAGCGGGTACGGCCAATGAGCTAATAGCCCTTTATCCTGAGCATCAAGAGATCATCAAAAAGTTAAGTGTAAATGGTCATGAAACCAAGATGCCAGCGGGTTTTGCTGATGTCTAACGCTGCTTATTTAACTTGGGAGGCTGCAGCTGATCAGTATCTGTTGGTCTGTTAAAGAAGCTTCAACAAGGTACCTGCTATGTCTGAAATATGTCTACTGCAGATAGCGAGCAAATTACATTGAGTAGCGTTGAGCACTGTAAGGTCTTAGCATAGGCTGGTGCCAAGCGAATATTTTCAGTGTCAGATTCAGTCGCTGCTGGCAAAAAAATTACTGCGCGGGAGCCGCCGCGCAGGGGTTATCAGTTTATGACTTGATTCTATAACCGGTTTTAAAGATCCAATAAGTGCCCGCCATACACAGCGCTAAAAACAACCCTGTCATGGCTAAGCTCACGCCAATGCCTACATCCGCTACCCCATAGAAAGACCATCTAAAACCGCTGATCAGGTAGACCACAGGATTAAACAAGGTCAGTGATTGCCAGGGTTCAGGAAGCATGCTGATTGAGTAAAATGCGCCACCTAAAAAGGTCAGCGGGGTTATGATCATCAGTGGGATGATTTGCAATTTTTGAAAGTCATCCGCCCAAATTCCGATCATAAAACCAAACAAACTGAAAGTAACTGAGGTCAACACTAAAAACGCTAACATCCACAGTGGGTGGACTATGGAGTAATCGACAAAGATTCTGGCGGTGACCAAAGTGATTAAGCCCAACACAATAGACTTAGTCGCCGCGGCGCCGACGTAGCCGACCACTATTTCAAAAGGTGATACTGGGGCCGATAGAACCTCGTAGATAGTACCGGAAAACTTCGGAAAAAAGATGCCGAAGGAGGCGTTGGAGATACTCTGGCTCAACAGCGAAAGCATCACTAAACCGGGAATAATGAAAGCGCCGTAACTGATGCCGTCAATGTCTCCCATACGCGAGCCGATGGCCGAGCCAAATACCACAAAGTACAGGGAAGTTGATAACACCGGAGAGGCAATACTCTGCATTAACGTTCGCCAGGTTCTGGCCATTTCAAAATAATAGATTGCCTTCATGCCGTACCAATTCATGTCTTTTCCTCAAAGGTAAATGTTATTGCTAGTCCCGCTAAAATTTATTCAGTCACAGGTTCTCTCTTGACTAAATTAACAAAAATCTCTTCTAGCGAACTCTCAGATGAATGCAGATCTTTTACCTGCAAGTTGGCACTTGCTAATCGCTCAAGCAGTGCAGCTATTCCGTTGTCTTCCTGCTTCACATCGAAACTGTAAGTTAAACTGTAACCGTCTTTGGATTGCTGCAGATCGAAGTCATGCAGGGAACCGGGAAGCTCGGTAATGGGATGCTGCAACTGCACTTGCAAATGTTTCTTACCGAGTTTTTGCATCAGTGCAGTTTTTTCCTCGACTAAAATTATTTCCCCACTGTTGATCACTCCTATGCGGTCGGCCATCTCTTCGGCCTCTTCAATGTAGTGGGTGGTTAATAGTATGGTGACGCCGCGCTGGCGAAGTTCGCGGACCATCTCCCACATATCACGTCGTAACTCGACATCTACCCCTGCAGTGGGTTCGTCCAAAAACAGAATTTGTGGCTCATGGGAGAGAGCCTTGGCGATCATCACTCGACGTTTCATACCGCCGGAGAGTTCACGCATCTTCGAGTTTCTTTTATCCCAGAGCGATAGTTGCTTTAACAGTTTTTCCAGATAGTCATTGTCTGGTGCTTTGCCGAACAGGCCGCGGCTGAAACTGACGGTAGCCCAGACAGATTCAAAAGCATCGGTAGTCAGTTCTTGCGGGACTAAACCTATTTTGCTACGCGCAGCCCGATATTCTTTAATCACGTTGTGGCCATCAGCGCAGACTGTACCTTTAGTGGGGTTAACTATGCCGCAAATAATACTGATAAGAGTGGTCTTACCCGCCCCATTAGGACCTAACAAGGCAAATATTTCCCCAGGGTATATCTGCAAGTTAATGTCATTTAACGCTTTAAACCCGGAATCATAAGTTTTGAACAGGTTTTTTATACTGATGATAGGTTCCACAGTCTCTCCTGAGTTGGGGTAGTGTTTGGCCATTACTTGCACAGCAAACACAGCTGCCAGAATGGTGTTATGCGAGTGCCAGAGGCGCAATAGTATTGGTGAATAGCCGGGTGTGTCCAGTGTTTTCTCGGTGGGCTTTAGCTGCGCTTAGTCCGATAATTTACAACAGTAAATTACTTAGGGAACATATGATCAAGTCCGGTACGCCTCTGAATGCCCCTACGGGCGGGCTATAAAGCGGTCAGCTGCTTTGGCTTTGCCTACACGGACGTAGGTAAGTAGCGATAGCAGGACGCGGTAGCTTTGTTAGACAATTTGGAAAGGACTAGTCATTGCGCTGCATTGTCTGTTGCACATCTGACCGCTTTATAGTCCGCAGAGAAAATACAGGACTTGATCACATGTTCCTTAGTCAGCTGTCTTTGTGTTTGACATGGGCACTGACTGCCCAGGTCAATTAATCAGACTGGGAATAGCCGTATATTTTGCCGCGTTCCTGCTGCCTCTTTTTACCTGATAGAGTAGTTTGTCCGCCTGCTCCATTACCATCAACAGATTAATATCGGTACTGGGAACAAGCTGTACAGCACCAATACTGACAGTTATTCTAGGTGCCGTACGAGAGTGCAGGTGTTCGATATTTAGCTCATTGACCACGCTGATATAATGATTGAGTATCTGTTCAGTTTTGTTATTAGCAGCCGGTAGATAGAAATAAAACTCCTCCCCACCACAGCGGTATATTTTTCCCTGTTGCTCGAACATGGCACGCTTTAGTGCATGAGATATCTTTCTCAGGGCGATGTCACCCTGCTGGTGACCGTAGGAGTCGTTGTAAGTCTTAAAGTGGTCTATATCTAAAATGCCAAAGACCATCTGGGCATTATTTAACTGCGAGGAAAGCCAGATGTTGTCTGTGTCCTGAACCCACTTGCGCCTGTTGTTCAATTCGGTGAGGCTGTCTATATTGGCAATATGTTCTAATAAATTTCGCTGCCGGACTATTTCAATTTGGTTTTTTACTCTTGCGCGAATAATACTGTGGTGAAAGGGTTTGTGGATATAATCGCATCCCCCCAGTAGCAGGCCTTTCTCTTCATTTTCGACACTTTGTAAACCGGTGATGAAAATGACCGGTATATGGGTAGTGGCGGGGTTGTTTTTTAACACTTCGATCATTTCAAAGCCTGACATCTGCGGCATGACCACATCTAAAATAATCAAATCAGGCATCAACTCTAAGGTCTTAGTCATTCCCTGAGCGGCAGACTTAGCCAATATCAATCGGTAATCATCTTTAAGCAGTGAAGAGAGTACTTTCAAATTAGCGCTTTCATCATCAATACATAAAATGCTGTATTTCTTCTCAGCAGCTCGGCGCTGCATCAGATTCTGATTAGTGTCCATTGCCTGTCTCTCTTATGCTAAGTGCAAGTTTGTCAATTTTTACTAATGCGGTTTCAAACTCAAAGTCGCAGATTAATAAGTGTATTGTTTGAATAGCTGAAGAAAATTCGCTGCCGCTGGCTAAATCATATAGTTGTTTAGAGATATTTTCAGCCTCTGCATCTGCATTCGCTAGTAATTGTCGCAAAGTGTCGATCAGATCCATTGATTGCGCTATGTCGATCGCTCTGTCTACCGGTGATTGCGTACCTATTGGATAGAGATGGTCTAACTGTCCCAATAAATCGTCCAATTGTCCGGTGAGTAAACTGACAGGCCGCTGCAGCGACTGATGCTGTTGCTCAATTTGCTCTTCCAATTGCAGCGCATATTTCGCCAGAGCCTTAGCACCTATATAGAGAGCGGTAGATTTTAGTGAATGAATAATCAGAAATAATTGTTTCCACTGCTGTTTTGCGTATAGCTGATTGATCAGTTTACTGGTAGAGCGATGTTTATAGCAAAAGTCTTCTACCAGAGACAAATATAAACTGACTTTCCCCTGCAGTCTGTCGACGGATTGCTCAATGTCTAATTGTTTAATTTCACTCAACCGGGTCAGCATATTCAGTTCTACTTCAGTGGCCTTGAAAGAATGCATATTGACACTAGGGTTGATTGTTTTCTTAGTTTTCAAGAATTTACCAAGGGTGCTGTAGAGTATTTGCGGTTCAATAGGCTTAGTGATGTGAGCATTCATGCCCGCATCGAAACTGGATCGGGCATCACTTTGAAAAGCATGTGCGGTCATGGCTATTATAGGTAACTGCCGGGCATTGAATGAGTGTCTGATTTCCCGCGCGGCAGTAACACCATTCATGACCGGCATTTGGATATCCATTAACAGTAAATCAAAATGTTGGCTATGAACTTTTTCCAGGGCAATCTCACCGTTTTCAGCAATTTCCACTGTTACTAATGTGTCTGCCAGAAAGCCCTGCGCTACTTGCTGATTAATTTCATTGTCTTCCACCAGTAAGATCCGGTACTGGCTGAGGTCTGGAATACTCAGCTGGTCTATTTCCTGCGAGGCAATAGGGGAGCTAGTGCTGGAGACTAAATCGCTGAGTGCGTCGATTAAAGTCGCGGTGCTCAGCGGCTTTTCAATAAAGTGTGTAATACCTGCATCACAGCCCTGGGCTTTAGCCTCGTCCTTGTGATAGGCCGAGACCAGTAAAAAATAACTCGGCTGATTGTGTACTTTGTCTCTGATGCGCTGCGAAGTGGTTATGCCGTCCAGCTGTGGCATCTTCCAATCCAATATAACTAAATCGTAGGGTTGTGCCGATTTATCTGCAGCGATTACTCGCTGCAATGCCCGCTGCCCGTCTTCTACAGTGTCTGCAGTGATACCCACTGTAGCTAATTGATTAACCAGAACGTTCCTGGCCAGAGCACTGTCGTCTGCCACTAGTACTTTTAAACCACTAATTGCATCTATATCAGCATCCGCTATTAGTTGCTGCTGTTGTTGTTCACTGAGCATGAATTTAGCACTAAAGGTGAAAGTACTTCCCTCACCGAGCTTGCTGTTGACTTGGATATTTCCGCCCATTAATTCGGCTAATTCTTTACTGATAGCCAGTCCCAATCCAGTGCCCCCGTATTTTCGGGTACTGGAGGCATCCCCCTGATAAAAAGAATCGAACAGTTGCCGCTGCTCTCGCTCTGAGATACCTATGCCTGTGTCGGTTATAGAGAACTGCAGTTCACACTGAGATTGCTGTTTTTCACTGATGATAACTTTTACCAGGATACTACCGCTGTCGGTAAACTTAATCGCATTATTAATCAGGTTAATCAATATTTGCTGTAGTCTAAGTTGGTCTCCAATCAGTGCAGTGGGAACATCTGCAGCAATATCGATGACGAATTCGAGAGATTTTTGGTGTACTTTATGGCCGCAAATATTAATGACGCGCTGAAAAGATTCCGTCAAATTGAAGCTGATCTCTTCGATGGCCAGTTTACGTGCCTCGATTTTTGAAAAGTCCAGAATGTTGTTGATCAGGCTCAATAGAGACTCTGATGCATCGATGATCTTAGTGACGTAGTCATCTTGTTCAATGCTCAAATCAGTGCGTTGAACCAGGCGGCTCAAGCCTATCACTGCATTCATGGGGGTGCGAATTTCGTGACTCATATTGGCCAGGAAGTTTGATTTAGCGAACGTTGCCTGCTCCGCTTTAAGTTTTGCCTGTGCCAGCTGGGTCGTGCGTTGTACTACTCTTTTTTCTAAACTCTGATAGAGAAAGGCGTGAGATAGCGAAACCGCCGCTTGGGAGGCGATTACATTGAGTAGTGAAATATGCCGTTGGCCGAAGGCGTTCTCGATCAGTTGGTTTTCAAGATAGACAATGGCAATGGTTTTAGCCTGGTGAATCACTGGCATACAAGCCACTGACAGTGGTTGTTTAGTCTCAAAGTATCTATCCTGACGGTACTCTGTCAGCTCAAATGGACGGTTTAGTACTTGCAGTTGCGGGTTCTCTAATACGTATTGGATAATGCTTTCAGGCAGTAATATTTTTGCCTGAGCTGTGGATAAGTGCTGATTGAGTAATACCTGGATGTTGTCTTTGTCCCCGGCGGCCTCCAACAGAAGGCTCCCCTGGTTTACATGTACTAAACAACCCCAGTCGGCACCGGCATTCTTCAGTAAGATGAGCATTAACTTTTCCAATAAATGCTCCAGGTCTAATTGCCTGGAGATTAATTGGTTTAAATCCTGCACTGTCTGCAGGTTGATCGGATCGGGTTTACGCTGCGTACTGCCGCCTCCTTGAAAGTCAAAATTGACAGTAAACCACTGACTTTGCAACTGCTCTAATTTAGCCACTGCGCCCCATTGGGCAAAGGCATTATAGGCGCTGATGATAAAGCTCTTGGCGATTTCCTGTTTGTTTTGTACTCGCCAGAATTCAGCAAAACATTCGTTGGCAACACCGAGAATGTTTTCGTAATGGTATTCTTTTGCCTGCTCAATAGCCTGGGTATAAAAGTCCACAGCGTTGGCGTATTCGCCCCTGACCCGCGCCGATTCGGCTTTCAGTAATAAGTGTTTATGTTGATAGTTAGCCCGGCAATAATTAGACCAGCCTGTTAATTGCTGTAGATATTGTTGCGCCTGAATATACAAGATGTCTGCTTCGTCAGAGGCAAAACGCAGCATAATCAGCGCGCTGTAAAAAGCGCATTCGGGAATTTTGTTTTGTCCTGGAACATAGGCAAAAACAGTTTCACTGTGGTTTAGCAGTGCCAGCTGTTGCTCGCGTGTGTCGTGGGTCAGATAGGCGTGACGGATTTTTGCACTGTAATAATAAGCTAAATGCAGCGGTGCTTGTGCGTAGTTGCGCAGAAAATCTTGCTCGTTGAATTGTGAATCATCGAATGTTTGTAAGTTATTTGTCAGACCTAACAAACCTTTGATTGACTGCAGGGCTCCGACCCGCACACAATCGCTCATATCCTGCTGGCGGTGTTTTTGCAACAGCACGATCTCTCGTGATAAATGCTTGTGGGCAATAGATAAATCAGTTCCCAGGGCTAGTGAATCACTGGCGCGGACAGCACAAATATAGCCCAGAGTTGCCAGGTCACCGGATTGCAGTGCCAGATCGTAACTGCGCTCAAAGAAAGGCACTGATTGCTGCAGTGGTTTATTCCAGTGGTGGGTGAATGTGGCATACAGGAAATAGGTACTGGCCCTAATTAATTTGTTGTCCCTTTTATCTGCCAGAGTTATCGCCAACTGACCAAACTCGTCTCCCTGCTCATAGCGTTGGTAGACCGCGATAACAGCCAGCGCATAGTTCACATAGGCAAAAGGTGAAATGTCGTTATGGCCATGATTTAGTGACATCTCAGTCATCAAAATGCTCGACAGCAAATTTAGTGAGGTCTGGCCGCTAAGGTAGCTGGCGTACCACATGCCCTTAAGTAAATGCATCGCCGCGTCTTGTTGGGGGTCAGTCATTTGAGCTCGATTTAACAAAGTATTGATAGGTTGATCACAGATCAGCTGATCAATATTTTCAAAGCCTTGCATGAAGCGTTCGAACACCAGTGACTGCTCGTTAGGGATTGTAATCCCCAGTTCTGATAAACCCATTTTCTGTATTTCAATAGCCTCAATAAAGCGACCCTGAATTTGGTACTGGGCGGTTTGTGTGGCGTACACAGAAACTTTTTGCAATGCGCCATCAGTAACCTGCAAGGCCTTGGGATAAAGGCTCTGAGCGAAATCAAAGTCACCAGTCATATAGCTCATTTCCGCCAGCGACAAGTAGATTGTCAAGCGCTGCGCCTCAGTGGCACTGTCTTCGAGCTGGTAGGCATTGTGTAGTAGTTGGCGGGCCGAGCTAAAAGCAGAGGAGCGTTTTGCTTTATCCGCAGCTTGGATATTTAGTTGAATTAATTGTCTCAGTTGGGCGCTGCTGGCCGAGCTTATACCGGCATTTAGCTGCTCGACAATTTCAAAAATTCCAGCGTCTAATTCCTCGCTGCCAGTGGCGTTTAACAGCCGAGTTCCACACTGCCATTTAAAGGCGGCAAGTTGTGACGGGTTAATCATTTGGTAGGCCGCCTGTTGCACTTTATCATGCAAAAAAGCGAATTTGGCCTGCGCCAGTAGATTCTCATCACTCTCAAAGCGGTAATGTTCATCCAGGGGTAAAATAAAACCTTGTTTAATCATCGGCCACAAATGTTGATACGCTTGTTGCAGGTCCAGTTGACTGACAATCTGCAGTTTTTGCATTGAGAATTTGTTACCTAAGTTGGCGGCGAACTTCATGATTTCAATAGTGTCAGCGGGAAGCTTGATCAGCTTACTGAGCATTAACTCCACCACATTTGAGGTTGCCGACATATTCTCTATCTGCTCTGTGTTCCAGCCCCACTGGCCCAGTTGATAGTCGTAAAAAATATGCCCTTCATCGTTGAGCATCAATAAGAATTGGTTGACGAAAAAAGGGTTTCCCTGAGTTTTTTGACTACATATAGAGGCCAGAGGTTTGACTGTGTTCGGCTCCAGCCACAAGCTATCGGCAATTAAATGTTGAATGTCGACCCGTGATAGCGGCTTTAAGCTAAGTTCACAAAGTTTTATCTGTGAATCTTTAATGCGTTGTCTGGTGGCCATTAACAAATGCGTAGAATCAACTTCATTGTCTCGGTAGGCACCGATTATCATCAGGCAATTTGGTTGAAGCAGCAATTTTTCAATCAGTTTCAAAGACGCAGAATCGGCCCACTGCAAGTCGTCTAAAAAAATCACTAAAGGTTCGCCAGTCTTACTAAATGCCGCGACAAATATACATAAAGTTAACAGAAAACGGTTTTCGTTCTCTATGGCCGAGAGTGTTTCAGGGGACTCAATTGGCTGGGTGAACAGGGATTGAAGCTCGGGAATTAGTTCGATTAAAACGCTGATATTTGATCCCAACTGAGCGTGTAAATGCTCTTGCCACTGCTCGCGAGCGAGTGTATCTAGACTTAGCAGTTGGCGCATTAATAAGCGCAGTGCCTGGATAAATACAAAGTAGGGCTGGTCGGCATTAAATTGATCGCACTTACCCAGAGAGAACATCCCGCGATTGGCGGTGATAGGTTTGTGCAACTCTTTGACCAGCGCTGTCTTACCGACCCCAGAGTAACCGCCGATCAGTACTAGCTCACTGCCACCGGCCGAAACACTTTTAAATTCATCCATCAGGCGTGCAATTTCGCTCTCCCGGCCGTAGAGCTTTTTAGAGATATTAAATTTTTCCGGGGAGTCGGCAGTGCCAATAGAAAATTGACTGACTCGCTGTTGACTGCGCCATTGGTCGGCGATGATCTTTAAGTCGCTGAGCAGGCCAAAGCTGCTTTGGTAGCGTTTGTCCGGGGACTTCTCTAGCAGGCATACCACTATGTTAGAAATGACCTCAGGTATCTGCTGGTCAATCTCTATCAGGGGGGTGACTTTTTGGGTAAGCTGCTTGTACATTACAGACAGTGAATCCTGATCACCATCGGCAAAAATTTGACGACCGCTGAACAGTTCATATAAAGATGCGCCGAGCGAATATAAATCACTGCGGTTGTCTATGGCCAGATTGGATCTCCCGGTTTGCTCTGGCGGGGCATAGGCGACGTTACCAATTAACTGGTTACTCCTATTAGAGGAGTCATCGTTTTCCAGCTTCGTCACTAAAGACAGATCTGTTATGTATAAGCGCTGCTCGTTTTTGGTCAGCCAAAAAGAATCGGGACAGATATTGCGGTGCAATAAGTTATTGGTATGCAGGTAATGGACGGCTTCAACTAATAAAATAGCGATGCGCAGCTTAGAGGCAAAGGTTAGCTGATTATCCTGAATATAAGTACCCAGTAATTGTCCGGGAATCGCCGGATATATAATCGTTGTATGCTGGGGGTGTTCAACCAGTTCTCTGGTGGGTAGTAACCAGGTGGAGTTTAAAGAGCGACTGAGGGCGTATTCAAGTTTAAGTTCGGCGCTCGCGTAATTCATGTGCACTGCACAATGGACGTATTTTACCAGGCAAGGTTGCTGTTGGTTATCTACAGCTTCAGCGTAGTGGATAGATTCACTGCTGGTAAGAATTTTTGTTACTGTAAAATCGGCGATCATATCTACCTTACCTTGAAGCTCTTTTAAAAATGCAAAATTGCTGCGGCACCTCCCTGTGCCAAAGAAGCGCTAAATAAGTCAACCCAGAAGGTCGTAGACTGATTTAGCACTGTTTAATCTTTCAGGTAAAAAATCTTTTCCGGGTAGCCGCAAATTGCCCTGGATGCCCTAAAACCTGCTACGACTGTTGACTCAACACAGCCAATGTTCAAAAATCCGTTGTCAGTCCAGTCACCGGTAATGATCAGATTGGAAAAGTCAGTTTTATCTGCTGCGATTCTGTAATCATTAGTGGTTGCTACAGAGAGAACGTAGCGCTCACTAGGGTTGATAGCCGCGTGCCAATACTGACTGTCAAAGCGCTTGACCCCTATGATTTCACTGGCACTGTTGTCATTCAAATCCACCAATTGTTGCCATTGTAAACCGCCATCGCTGTTGCTGATATAAGGCCACAGATGCCCCGTATGTTTGCTTAACCAGTTGATCGCATTTTCTTTAACACGCAAGTGCTCCCGAGCCGGGAAATCGTGATCGCTAAAGGGAGGAATCTGCCTGGGTTCATCCAAGTTGTTACAAAAATAGGCGACTGATCCCGGTAAATGATTCTCTGGCCAGCTCTCTCTGGGCAAGGTCTGGCTCATATCCGCCCAAGTATTAAAGGGATCTTCGTAGGCATCCATAACTGGACTGGCTAGTTTCCAACCGGTCTCTTCCAGGTTAGGCTTCAACCACAGCTGCATTGCCTGAGTCTGAGAGCTCTGCACATGTTTCAACATGTCGCTCCAGCTTGGGCTGGCTGCAGCTAGTTCTGGTGTTATATAAGGTAGTGCACCGATAGAAATTCCCAAAATCACTTGATCAAAATCAACCCCGCACTTCAGAGTCTTAGCTGCCACTGGCTGCCATGGGCTCCAGGGGGATTCCAAATTAATTTGCTGGGCTTTCAGGTCTGCCCCTTGTACTAGCTGTGAGTATCTGGGGTCTTTAGGCCAACAGTCCAGACCTTTAACAGCAATCAAAGGTTGATAGTCTGTTGTCGGGTCATGCAGTGTCGCTTGTACCTCAATGCTAATATTATCTATGCTGTTATTATCCTTGCATAGCCCCAAGTTACTGACTCTACTGAAAAATTCGAATTTCACACCGCGCTTTAACAGCGCCTGATACAGAGGTACTATGACAGTCTCTCCCATACCTGCCTGCATTTTCCAGAAGATAGCGCCTTTGTATTGACCACAGCTCAAGAAGTAGGCGTGTAGTAATGTACCGGCTGAAATATTGCCGCCACAGAGGGAATCGCCAGTGTCTCCTTTCGGGAAAGCCAGATACAGATCGTAGAACGAGCGAACAATTGCTGAGCAGACGACGTTCTCCGGTGTGTTATTTTTTCTTAGCCACTGCCGGAAATCGTATTTATCGATACAGTTCCAACCCAGCAGAAAAACATGGTCGGCACACATGCTCTTGATCACATGCAGAGCAAAACTACCCGCTAGCAGTAACTGCCTGACGCTTTGTAAAGAATAGGCGGTTGGACCGAACAATTGCTCATAGATAGACAGCATGGCTTTGATGATAGCCTCAATATCGCCAATCACAGCACCGAGTTTTTGCAGGTCTTTTTCAACCCCGTGCAAGGTTTTATCCAACAAGTGCTCTATCAGATTGATAATGTCATCGACACTGTGTTCTTCACCGGGGAAAATATCTCCTACTAAGTGGGAGATTTTTCCCAGTACGCTGTGGTCTTTAGCCCCGGTGTAGCTTTGTAAGTGCGCGTTGCTGCGCAATTGCTGTTTTAAGTTTTTAAGTAGCCAGTACAGCATTCCGAGCGGGCTGTCGTACGAGTCTTGTTCATAGTTAGCAGCTACCCCGGGCACTTTATCATTGGGTGGAAAAAATATTGGCCAGTCGACCCAACGGTCATTTATGTGCTCCTGTACGGCGATAAAGCTGTGCGGTTTAAAAGCTGTTTCAAAAGTTGCCAACGGGGCTTGAGCTGGACGGTCTATCTCCTGGTAGGCCTCGCGCATCATCTTGATAGCATTGTCATAAAAGCCAAAAAAGATATGTAAGCCGTGTTCTTCAATGCGATCCGCCATCTGTGGGTCGCGGCTGCTGGCGCATTTTCCGCCCATTCGCCAGCCCTCTTGATAGACAGTGATTTCGTACTCACTTTGCCAATTGGGGTTACTGGTGATTGCAAATACGCTTGATAGGGAACCTAATCCGCCGCCGAGCACGGCTATTTTCTTTTTATTATTATTCATAATTAGTTACCTAGCTCTAATGAGAAGTCGACGTCTAACCAGAGACCTTTTGCCTGCATTGTAAAACTGCCATCATCTTGCTGTTTGGCCTTTAAGCCAAATTGTTCCACCAGTGGGTGGCTGGCGATGGGGAAGACGGTGATTTGATGTTTAGTCAAGCCCAGAGGAAAAAGTGACCAGTAGGGAGCCCCCCCGTGAATGGCGGTTAAACGAAAATTTGCTTTCGCCAACTGCTGAAAACAGCTCTGATCAGTGTCAGATACAGAGGGGAATTGCTTGAGAAAAACACCGGGTAGAGGAATGCCAGATTTCACGAAGTCAGTCAGTGATACTCTATGATCACTGTCGTGCACGGCAAATTCCTCTGGGAACAAATGGGTCGAAACGGCTTGCAGTAAAGACTCTGCCTCAGCGGCAAGTTCATCAAAGTGCTGTTCAGTTTTATCGGCGCTTGTGGCGAGAGGAGCCACTTTTAACAGCGGGTTATATTGGCCAATGGTGTCGGGCGAGAGCGTGGTAAAAGAGTATGGGTTGACTTGAAAGTTGGGTTTTTTGACGTTCAGCTGTGCAGTAGACGCAGCTGCAGCATCGTAAAAATCAAATTGCGCTTGTTGTTTCTCGAAACCGTAAACTTCTCTGCCAGAGGCAATAGCGGTAGCGTTATCCAGCAGCAGCAGTGGCAGAAACATCGCTACTTGCAGAGAATTTATATCAACTGCGGGAATCCAAAAAGAACATTCAGGGTATTTAATTTTGCCGAATGTTTGCCCCTGTTGGTTGCTGGCGGTAAATTGCATATCTGCCATGACTAAAAAAATGTAGCTCAGCTCTGATCCCGGCACTGAGATAGCGCGGTAATTTTTAGATCCGTCAACGCTGTTTATATATTTGTCGAGTTGCCTTTGACTGCTGGCAACATCACACTCCAATACAAACACTGAAAGTTTGGCGCCGTTAAAATTAAAAGGGGCCTGCGCAATAGGTAAACCGATGTCTTGAGGGATATACTGAGCTAGCTTTTCTGTAGTCATTAAAACTCCTTAAAGCAGTGAGTTGGATACGCGTCGTTTTATAATATCTACCAGTTTACTGTCGTCAAAAAATAACGAAAATTGAGTTAAGTTTAGTTGCGGTTTCGGCTGCTTTTGTATAAATAACATATTGTAATTAAACGTTATTTTTAGGCTGATGGCAAGACTTGTGGCCGCCTTGGAATTGCTGTATCAGAAGGCTTGAAGCGCCGGGAGAGCGCTATACCAATAATTTATCGAACAGTGCAGTGGAGCATTAAAGGAGGGGTAAATGTCAGAAAATAATCCAACCGCAGCAGCTCGTCAGAGAGATGCCGCAGCGCAGCGCCCGCCAAATAAAATTGAGTTAGCCATCACTTTTATCTATTTTAACGACTTGGCGCGGGCCATGGCGTTTTATGAAGATGTGTTAGGGCTGGAGCTGGCAATTGATCAGGGCTGGTCAAAAATTTATAAAATATCAGCCTGTGCGCATGTCGGTTTAGTCGATCAGGCTGTAGGCATGCATCGAGCAAACGCTGTTAAACCTGTGCAGTTATGCATCAGAGTGGCAGATGTAGATGCCTGGCATGCATGGATCGTCAGCTGTGAGGTGCAGGGGTTAACTGTGCCTAAGAGTAACAGTCAGCTGGGTATCAGGGCTTTTGTGTTTAACGACCCGGAGGGGTATCAGATTGAAGTGCAATCTGAGTTGTAATTATTTAATTAACGGGCGCTCATCAGCTTCATCTCGATAAGTGCTGCTTTGTAAATAACGAGCAGTGAGAATATTTTCTCTGAGCTACCCGGTTAGACTCCCAACTTCCAACTTCCAACTTCCAACTTCCAACTTCCAACTTCCAACTTCCAACTTCCAACTTCCAACTTCCAACTTCCAACTTCCAGCTGATCCCTCACGCCTCACGCCTCACGCTTCACGCCTCACGCCTTGTAATGATCTCATAAATTTCGGTAACCTCGCGTAAAACATAATGTACCTACTCAATACATAAACAACCATAACTAAGGCGATAACCAGTTCGAAATGTGCCAGGTATTGCAAAGTGCTGACAATCGACTGCTCAATTCCCTGCTCGGAAAAAAAGCGGCTGGCTTTGGTCATGGCTGTTGCGCCGATCACTAGTGGAAAAGTGAAAGCGGCAAAGGCTGGGGTGAACTTTAGTGTTAACAGTTTTATCAGAGCCAGGTAAACCAGGGCTGTCATCAAGACCCCAAGTGACAGTAAAGTGAAAACTAATATAAGCGAGGGTTGTTGTGCTGTACTCAAGTACGCTGCCAGGCATAAATTTGGCGGAGCAGCTAATATCGCCAAACTTGGTTTAGCGTTATCAGCCAGTGGTGGTAACAAAATTAATCGATATAAGATGATTGGCAGCAGTAAAAAGTAGCTGCCGATGGCGAAATTTAATAAAATTTCGGCGACCGCAAAGCTTTGTGTATCTGGGTAAGTTAAGGCGGCTACGGCTAAGCCAACGGGGGGGATAAACCAACTCGGTAACATTTTTTCCAGGCTAAAGTTGCCGCTCTGTCGATAGATAAAAGCGCATAGCAATAGCAAGTGTAAGGTAACGGCGCTGTACCAAATAATTGAGCCCAACAGCGGCTTTGGTAGTTGCACACTGAGCAGCATTGCGCTCATGCATAACGTGGGGAGCACTGATCCCAACAGTGGATGTTGTATCTCGCTCCATAAAAGTTTTAAGTTGCAGCTGAGCTTGGTTAATAACAGCAACATAATAGGGCAGGCCAGTAGCAATGTTAAAGACTGCTGTACGCCATATAATTGCAGCAGTGAGCCACTGCTTATCAGGCCCAATGCTAGCCCTGCAGCGCCTGTAGGAAACTGTCGTAAGTTGACTAAGAGTGTATTGGCCATACTGTTACCCACTGAGTTGTTAGGCTGAAAAACTAGTATAGCTTGGCTTATGTCTGTTAATATATTTAAACATTTTTTACTATTCGTTAAATTAAATTTAACGTATTTTATGAGGCGCGCTATCAACAATATTACAATCAAGCAATTAAAAGTATTTAGTGCTGTGTCTAAGGCCGAGTCGCTGACCAGCGCTGCCGCACAGCTTTATGTCACTAAAGCGGCTGTGTCGATTGCCCTGCAATCGCTGGAGGCTCAGCTGGGTCAGCCGCTGTTTGACCGGGTGAAAAACCGCTTGTTATTAAACGCTCAAGGTAGGCTATTACAGCCACTAGCCGATGAGCTGTTACAGCGAATGCAGGGCATTGAGGCATTGTTTGATGCCAACCAATACTCTGGATTGTTACGTATCGGTGCCAGTGTCACTGTGGGCAACCATTTATTACCTGCCATGTTGGCAAGTTTTCTACCCAGCACTAAAAGCCAGCGACCCGAACTGACAATTGCCAATACTGCGGATTTGAGTGGGAAAATTTTAGCTTATGAGCTGGACGTTGCGCTGGTTGAAGGACGAGTACACAGTGATGGATTAAATGTTATCCCCTGGCTGGATGATCAGATGTATGTTATCGCCAGTGTTGATCACTCGCTGGCAACTCTCAGTGAAGTTAGTAATGCTCAGTTAGCACAGCAGCAGTGGGTACTGCGCGAGGCGAATTCCGGCACCCGTGAACAGTTTGATCAACGCCTGTCGCCGCTGCTATCGAGCTGGACCTTAGGCCTTGAATTTAACTCTAATGAGGCGGTTATCAATGCCGTTTCCGCCGGTATTGGTCTGGGTTTTATGTCAAATTTATCGGTGGCGCAGGCGATTAAAAACAATAAACTAGTACGCCTAAATAGAATTACCAGCTGTCGTCGACAATTGTATTTAGTCTATGCAAAAGACCGCTATGTCAGTCCGTTACTGCAGTACTTTATTGATTACACTCTCGCCTGGCAGCCACAGAGCTGAAGGTCAATTCTCGATCATCAATTAATAGTTAGCTTGTAGATAAAAATTTACTTTGCGCTAAAAAGTCGACTATTTCCCTCTGGGTATCCCCAATGATCTGATCGGCTTTGTGCATGTATTGGTTTAAACCGTATGCGGCAATCTGCTTCGATTCTATGCCCATGAACTGCATGCAATTTTTTATCAGAGGCGTTGCAAAATCCATGCTCTTGATAGGTTCCTGACTAAAATCGGAACCTGTGGTCATTAACACTAGAGCTTTTTTTCCCTGACACAAACCCTGATAATTTCCCTGGTCGGTGATCTCAAAAGTTTTGCCATTTTGAATAACCGCATCGATCCATGCTTTGACGCTCGCCGGTACGCAAAAATTATACATAGGGAAAGCCAGCACTATACGATCGGCACTTTGCAATTGCTCCAATAATTGATCAGCGCTGCGCACTGCACTCCCCTCGGTTTCTGTTAGCTGCAGACCTGAAAAATTCCGCTTTAATAGCGCATTTAAATTTTCCTCCAGCAAAAGCGGAGCGGGATCTCTCTCTAAACGGACATGGGTAATTTGTGACTTTCCGGTTGTTTCCTGGATAAAAGTCTGTACTAGCTTTTCTGTATTCGAACCCTCACGCGGGGTATAGCTGACTATCAACGTTTTTGACATGGTGTTTCCTTTAAGTTTTATCGCTCTATGTATGAAGGACTGATCTTAGAGCTAGTCTGCAACAGCGTTTTGATATTTTGTGCTATAGCTTGTTCTTCTAAGATTTATTCCTATATATCTAGGCTACAGATTGTCAGCTGGTGGGTGAGCTATACTTGCGAAGATTTTCGCTAAATTTAAAGTAACAGAATAATAAGGAAATGATTATGTCTCTTAGAATTAACGATCAAGCCCCTAACTTTTCCGCCATGACCACCACCGGCCAAATAGACTTTCATCAATGGCTGGGAGATGGTTGGGGGATTTTATTTTCCCACCCCAAAGATTACACCCCAGTATGTACCACTGAATTAGGTTACGTGGCCAAACTTAAACCTGAGTTCGAAAAACGCAATTGTAAGGTCATTGGCTTGAGCATAGACCCGGTTGATGACCATCAGGGCTGGGCCAAAGATATTGAAGAGACTCAGGGCTATGCGGTGAATTTTCCGATGATTGGTGATACCGATCTCAATGTGGCTAAGCTCTATAATATGTTTCCTGCGGATGAGACCGGCACGGCAGCAGGGCGCACTGCTATGACCAACGCTACTGTGCGTACGGTGTATGTGATAGGCCCGGATAAAAATATCAAGTTAATGATGACTTACCCAATGACCACCGGGCGTAACTTTGATGAGATATTGCGGGTGATTGATTCGATGCAATTAACAGCAAAACACAAAGTGGCGACGCCGGTTAACTGGCAGCAGGGAGATGATGTGATTATTGTACCTGCGGTATCTGACGAAGAGGCAGCACAGAAATATCCCGAGGGTTGGAAAACCTTAAAGCCGTATTTGAGAGTGGTTAAGCAACCTAAATAGAGCGATCATGGGGTCCGTTACAGCAAACAATGCTGTGACGGAGTGTGCTGTGTTAGTTAGCCTGACTGACAGCTAACAAGTGTCAGTCTTTAAAGGCATCCATTATCCTCTCTACTTCACCACTTTTTAGCATCTGGTAAATAATGGCGTCAAAGGCTTTGCGAAAGGCGTAGCTCTGCGGGTACTGACCGGATTTTATGGCCGTTTCAGAGTAACCAATGTAAACGGGGTCATTGCCGATTAATGTTCCCTTTTTTAGCTTTGAATACAAGTTTGTGATTGTGTCCTTCGATGCCTGAATTTTCGATAAGTGATAATCAAAGGCACGGGTTTCCATCATTATGCAGTCGTGGCGTTTTTTCGCCAGCATGCCTATCAGTGCTCTAGGGTTACCGACTTCCCGGTAAATGATTTCTCCCCGCTCCACTAACTCCCTGAACTCTTGACCACCCCAGCCATCGAAGCCGGCGACGTTACCTATGACTAGGTCTTTATAATCTTGCGGCCAATTAGGTCGTGGTTGTTGCAGTACCCTTTCTGTGCAAACTACAATAATAGTTTCGGTATAAAATGGCAGCGAGTACGGATAGAGGTAGGGCCAGTCATGGCCGTGGAAAAATGCTGGAGTTAACCCTACACCTTTACCAAGCTTCATTAATTGTTTGCCTCTTTTCCAGGGGACTGGCAGCAACTTGACCTTGAAATTTTGCATCTTGGCAAAAGCAGCTCTCAATACATCGATATAGATACCTTCGGCCCGACCATTACTTTGGTAGCTATAAGGTTTATAGGCGTCGTCCACATAGATGATTATTTCATGCCCTGTTCCTGAAGAGGATACAGGTAACGATAGCATTATCAGCACAATTAGGTATTTCATACTCCCTCCATCGATGCTCTCGCGCTTGCCTTTTAAATACCTGAGTACATTACTTTCTAGATATTGTGCGATTGACAAGCAGCGTTGCCGACCGACTTTTTGGCGATATTACAAGACTGATTAACAGTTAATCTAAACACTAATTTACATATTGGGGGATGGGCAAAAACACTATTAAGCAGTGCGAGAAAGATTAAGGGCTTTCTTTAAGACAAATTATTATAGCCGTTTATTAGGACATACATGCTGTAAAAAGCAGCAGCAGAAACAGCTATTGAGGTGCTTGTATGTTGGCGGTGAAAAAGTATCGCCAATTTCTAGTTTAAATATAGCGTTCTATATGAACCGCAGTATTGGTTGAATGCTTTTCAGCTAGTTGGGTAACATAACCTGGGCATTTGATTTTTCAGTAGATTATTTTATTGGCCAGGTTTCACTCAATGACTATTATTTTTTGCCGTTACTCAGTATAGCTTTTTGCTACATCTCGCTTAAGTGCCCGCACTGTGAAGCTAAGCGAAATGCTTCTTCATGGGAGGTGGCGGGTTCAGAGAGTATCAGTTGGTTGGTCGCTTTCAGGCGGTTAATTTTTACCACACAGTGGTAGTCCCCTGAGTCCAGTTCAATCACGTCTCCTGTATAAGGTTCTACTTCAGTGGAATAAGCTTTAGGTTGAATACCATCACTATCATTGAGGTATTTCAGAGCATAGTTATAAATCTGAACAGTCATTTGTAACTCCTTTACGGTTGAATGCTTGTATATTATTTAGCCAATAAATATACGGGATTTAGAGAATACTTATCAGTGTGTCTAAAAAGAGACACCTCTGCAGTTGCAAAAATGTGTTTTAGCCGCAGGGTGAATATAGGTTTGATCCACAACAATTCTATCATATACTGTATATAAACACAGTATACGGTTGTTGCATGTTAAAAATTATCTTTACCCCTGTCCAGTGTGGTATGACTGGCTTTGAATCACCCGCTGCCGAATATACTCAATTGAGTTTAAGTCTTGATCAGCATTTAGTCGCTCACCCAGAAGCCACTTATCTTTGTTTCGCCGAGGGCGATTCTATGCAGGGATTTGGCATTTTTTCAGGCGACATGCTAATTGTCAGCAGGGCGGCGCAGGTCAATGATGGCGATATCATAGTGGCTAATTTAAACGGCGATTTTATCTGCAAAAAAATTGACCTGCCCCGCCAACAGTTAGTGTCGGCGGGGAAAGGTTATTCCACGTATCAATTACACGAAGGTGAAGAGTTTCAGGTTGAGGGGGTGGTGATCAGCTCGATCAGGATGCATCGGCCGTTTAGAGGGAAAAAAGTCGCAAGTAGCGAGTTATAAGTCGTCAGTTAAAGTCAAAATAATACTGACGACTGACGACTGACGACTGACGACTGACGACTGACGACTGACGACTGACGACTGACACCTATCTCAATACCGGGTAGGGTGAGAACCCGCACCAGACGGACATTCTACGGTAGGCGGCAGAGAAACCACTGAGTGAACCTACATATAAATCGCCACCTGAATAATCATCGACAATCACGACCTCTCTGCCTTTGGCGAAATCGCGAAACAGTCGCAGTACTTTATTATCATCATCCAAGTAATTTCTGGTGACAGTGTTAGTGGCGAAAGGTATGCCGGAATCGTCATGACCGGCGTGAGTCTCGCCTTTGTATCTACTGATTTTACTGCCGCGCCTCACCGCCCAAGTTACTTCTTGTTTCCCTTGCAATCGCGTGGCATAGCCACGTGCAGTCGCCTCCGAATATGTCACAGAAGATAACGGCTCACCCCAAGTTAATCCGGTTCTGATGGAGTCGCCACCATCGCCACCGGTGCGAATAGAGCAGTTAGTGACCCAATCTCCGCCGCCACTCATAAAGGTTTCCACATAGGCGTGCCAGTCTTTGTATTGCTCCCATAGCTGTTTCGCTTTTCTTGGACGATGATAGACAGGGGCTGGAGGCGGCACTTTGGCTTTCACTACAGGGGCAGCAACCGGCGTTGGAGGGGGAGTTGGATCTTTTTTATCAGTATCACCAACAATTTCCTTGGCAACTTCCTTGATAACCGCGTTTAAAAGGCTCTCGCCAAATGTCTCTGAGGAGATGGCTGCTTTGCTATAGCTAAAAATACAAATAGCTGATACTAATAAGACTACTAACTTTGCCGAATACTGTTTCATTATAAGCTGTTCCCTGTGCTGATAAAAAAAAATAGACTTATCGTTTGAACTCGATTTGCCGCCCCTGCTGCTTTAAATAATACTATAGCTCACAGGGGCCAGTTATGTGCAAAAAGCATTATATAGATAGATTTAAGGTATTAAAGTCGTAAGTAGGAAGTCGTGAGGTAAAAGAGAGCTGTTGTTATGCGCATGCACCGCTGGTGAAAAAACCTGAATTCATTGCAGCAGCATAAATTTCAACAGGTAAAAGCACAGGATTGAAATCAGTGCAGCAATCGGCAAAGTGACCACCCAGGAAATTAAAATATTGCGAACCACTGCCAGATTTATGGCCGCAATACCCCGCGCCATTCCCACTCCCAGCACTGCGCCAACCAGTGTTTGGGTGGTTGAAATAGGCAGGCCGGCACCCGAGGCGATTACTACTGTAGTCGCCGCAGATAGCTCCGCGGCAAAGCCACGACTGGGGGTTAAATTAGTGATACCTTTACCGATAGTAGCAATAACGCGGCGTCCCATTATGGCCAAGCCGGCGATGATACCTAAACCTCCCAAAGGTAAAATCCACCAGGCCAATGCAGATGTTTTAGCTATAACCCCGCCACTTTTTACCACACTGACAACGGCCGCCAGGGGGCCTATCGCGTTGGCCACATCGTTAGATCCGTGTGCAAAGGCCATACTGCACGCAGTTGCTATCATCAGTATTGCGAATACTTGTTCGACGCTTGATATTTGACTCCTAATATCACCTTGATCACTAATCTTTAGTCGATTAATAAAAAAGATTCCGATAGCAGTGATGAAAACTGCCACTATCATTGAGTAGATAAATGCCTCAATGTGATTCATCTCTAAGCCAAGATGTTGCAAACCTTTTTCGAAGGTCACCAGGGAGATTACCAAGCCCCCCGCAAGCATGTACCAAGGGAGGTAGCGCTTGGCATTGGTAATGGGCCTGTCAGTGTAGAAAATCAGTTTCTGGGTACTGATAAAAATGGCGTATGAGATGCACCCGGCAATGATAGGGGTAATGATCCAGCTACCCGCAATCCCTATGACTATTTGCCAATTGACGGCATCCACACTAATACCAACGGCGGCGAAACCAACAACGGCACCAATAATTGAATGGGTCGTAGATACTGGCCAGCCAAAAGTGGAAGCCAGTAACAACCAGATGGCGGCCGCGAATAGCGCCGAGATCATCCCCAAGACAAAAAGTTCTGGTGAATCACTCAGGTAGCTTACATCGAGAATGCCTTTACGGATCGTCGATGTGACTTCACCACCGGCAAGGTAAGCACCGGCAAATTCAAACAGCATTGCCACCAAAATGGCTTGTTTGATGGTTAGTGCTTTAGCGCCCACGGATGTTCCCATCGCGTTGGCGACATCATTAGCACCGATTCCCCAAGCCATAAAAAAACCAACCACAGTGGCAACGATGATTAATAAATCGCCATAGCTGCTAAAGAACTGGTTCATTGATTACTCCCACAAAGGTTCTCATCACGTAGGCAACATCGTCGGCAGCGATACCTGAGACCCCAAGTCATAAAAAACCAACCACAGTGGCAGCGATGATTAATAAGTCACCATAGCTGCTAAAAAATTGACTCATTGATTGCTCCGCAAATATTCAGCTTAAGCCCGAGCCAGCATCAGTTCCAGACGGGTACCCACTTTTTCAGCTGTGTCAGCTAAATCTCCAACCCATACCAGGATAGTGTATAAAAACATCACATCAACGGGCTTGAGTTGATCTTCAATAACATATAATTGCGCGCGAAGTTTTACCTGCAGCCCGTCAGTATCCCTTTCGGTCGCATCTAACTGTCTGATTAGTCCCTCCACAAAGGTCAGTTCGGGGCCGCTAAAACTACTTTCGAGTAAATAGTTTAATTCTGAAATGGCTTGTGCCGCCTGTTTTGTGGCATCAATGCACAGCGCTAGGTAGGTCATGAAAGTATTTTGGATAGGTAATGGAATCTGCAGGCGACGACCTATAATGACGCCGGAAATGTCCTTAGCACAGTTGGCCATATGATCTTGTACTGACACCAGCTCCAGCAAATCAACTCGCGCGACAGGCAAAAACAACCCGGTAGGTAAGGATAAACGAATATCACGTTTCAGTTTATCGGCACTGTTCTCAAACTGTATGATTTCACTGCGGATGTCTTGCGCCTGGGACCACTGTTGATGGTTGACGGCCTCAAAAAATGGGATCAATAGCTCAACGCAGGCTTTGATCTGCAGAATATGCTGTAACAAAGGTTTGAAGGGAGATTTTGCAAATACCCCTAAAATAGAGCTGGCAGGCATGCAATAACCTCCGACATTTAAAGGTGGAAGAGTGGCTTATGAGTAGGCTCAGAAGATTGCGAACTGATTCGCATGCTTGATGGGCACGAAGTAAATTCTATTATACGCTCAGGTTGCTATCGCTTAGAGGCGGATTTTTTATTAGATTCTGCTTTTAACTGCGGGGAAATTTAAGTATTTTATTTTCAATGAAAAATTTGTTTACGGCTTTGTGCTTCTTTGTTAACTACTCGCACTGTACTTAAGTTACGCCCTGAGAATGGGGCGTAGGCTGCAGTACGTATATAGCGTGAGATTGGCCGTAAAAATGAATATTAATCACCCGAATCACTACCTCGAATATAGGATCTAACATGAGTGAGACAACGTTTGCTGGCAAAGCGTTACAAGATTGGCTGTTAAGTCACCCTTTGTTAGCCCCGATAGGCAACAAACAAGCACTTTTTTGGTGTAACCCCAAGCTGCAGAAAACCGCTGAGTTGAGCTTGGCGTTGGGTATTCAGGATATTATTAAAGCGAGCGATAGGTTACAGCGCTTCGCCCCCTACATGGCTAAAGTGTTTCCACAAACACAAGTCAATCAGGGAATTATAGAATCACCGCTGATATCGATCGAGCGCTTTCAAAAAACGTTAAACGGACCTGCTAGCGACTGCGGACGGTTACTGCTCAAGTGTGATAACCAGTTGCCAATTTCGGGCTCTGTAAAAGCCCGCGGTGGTATCTACGAGGTGATTAAACACGCGGAAACTATTGCCATTGAAGCGGGGTTGCTCAGTGTTGAGGATGACTACGCGGTGCTGGATGGTGATGACTTCAAAACACTTTTTTCCAGTCATAGCATCGTCGTTGGTTCAACCGGAAATTTAGGCTTGAGTATAGGTATTATGAGTGCTCAGTTGGGCTTTAAGGTCACTGTGCATATGTCGGCAGACGCCAAAGACTGGAAAAAGCAGCTGTTGCGTGACAAAGGCGTCACAGTGATTGAATACGCTGAGGATTACAGCAAGGCGGTTGAACAGGGTAGGGTCCAGGCGCAGCAAACTGCTCGCTGTCACTTTGTCGATGATGAAAATTCCCAGGATTTGTTTTTAGGTTACGCTGTGGCGGCGCTGCGCTTACAAGCGCAATTGCAGCAGCAACAGATTGTAGTAGATGCACAACATCCGCTGTTTGTTTATCTGCCCTGCGGTGTCGGCGGCGCACCGGGGGGGATAGCGTTTGGTTTAAAGCAAATATTCGGTGATCAAGTGCACTGCTTTTTTGCCGAACCCACAGCAGCCCCTTGTATGTTACTGGGTATGTATACTGAACTGCATGATCAGGTGAGTGTCCAGGATTTGGGGCTAGATGGCGTGACTTGCGCTGACGGATTGGCGGTGGGGCGCCCCTCTGCATTTGTCGGTAAGTTCATGCAGGGGCTGCTCAGTGGTATCTATACCTTGAGTGATGATGAGCTGTACCAATTACTGGCGCGTCTTACCGATACCGAGAAAGTGGCACTGGAGCCCTCGGCACTGGCCGGTGTGACAGGAATGCAACAATTGTTCAATAGCGCCGAGCACTATATTGCGCAGCAACAATTGCAGCATGTTATGCACAATGCTACGCATATAGCCTGGGCAACCGGAGGTGAAATGGTACCTGTAGAGGAGCGTTTGAAATATTATCAACAGGGAGTGAAATTACTGGCGCTTGAGTCAGAGCCAGCTTAAATTATTGCTGTTTCCAAAGGGGGGAATCGGCTTGAAGGGATGTTGCAGTGTGCAGATAACTGCTGCAGTGCCCATTGCTCGGCGACACTAAATTCATTAAAAAAGGCATAGCGAATACCGGCGCGGTCATAGATGTTACTGACTTGGGTCTCGATGTTCATGCGCACTTGGGAGTCGGTAATGATCACCGCCGAAACGAATAAGCCGCGCGCCTTTCGGGCGATAATGGCATCAGACATTCCGAACTCCGCCTGGGGAGTAAATAAACTGTCCTGGTGCATGATCACAATTTGTCCCCAAACTTGTGGCATCTCCTGGGTAACTTGATCTACTTCAAGGCTATATTTGTGCACCATTTCAGCATTGAATGGCCCCCTGGATTCGACGATGCAAAGCTGACCTCTTTTTAGAACCTGGTACTCTCCATGAGCGATGAACATTTAGTTAATCCTTAACTAATTTTTTTACAAAAGGTAATTACAATAGCGCTACTGGTAAAGGCCAATATACAGAGTTAATACTGATTTATAAACGAATTATACTCAGTTATGATAAATTGATAGGAGACTCTAAGGCTGATCAGTTGCGGTCATTTCACTGGCGATACTCTCCAGCGAAATACCCTCAATTAGTTGCTTGCCGCCTTTCAGGCAAATGACAATCTCTGCCACAGGCAGTGTTGGCAGGCCCACAGGGTCCGTCAGTTTAATCATGTCGTTTGGGGCGGTGTGGGCAGCCATCACGCTGACCGCTACATTGCGTCTGACCAACTCTATTAATAAACCACAATTACTGGCATCGCAGACCAAATCGTAACTGATATCTGCTTTTTGCAAGCCATCTATTACCAGCGAATGAAACTTACAACCGGGTTCTAACAGTGCCAGGGGTAGTGGTCGACGGTTGATCATCTGCGGGTCATTACATAGCCAAACGCCTTGCTCCTGACGGATTAATACACCTTCAGTGCTACCCTCGGGGCGGGTTATGATGGTCATATCCAGCTCACCGTCGTCCAAATGTTGTCTGAGAATAATGGAGTTGGCACAGATGGAACTGATGTGCACGCCGGGGATTTTACGGCGTAAAATCTGGATTAAATCCGGCAGTAAAGTATGTGAATAGTCATCCGGACAGCCGATGCGGATATTGTGGGCCTGGGAGCGGTTGAGGATATTGTCCATGGCTTCGTCGTGCAGTTTTAACAATTGTCGGGCGTAGGGCACCAGCGCCCGGCCATCCAGGCTGAGTTTTAAGGTTCTGGCACTGCGGTGGAATAATTGCCGCTGCAGCTCTTCTTCCAGACGTTTGACTTGCATACTGATCGCCGACTGGCTGCGATAGATCTGTGCCGCCGCCCGGGTAAAGCTGCCGTTATCTACGACTGCTATAAAGGTTCTTAGTAATTCTATATCCATGATAATAAGTACAAATAAAAGTTAATGAACAAGGCATAAGATAGCAGTTTTACAGAGGATAAGTGAGTGGCTATGTATCAATTATATTGATGCCAGCTATTAGAAAATTTCGTTGGCAGAAATTTATCAGCCCCTTAAGCTTAAGAGAACAAACATTACTTTAAGGACAACCACATGAAAATCATCTTGGGCAATAAAAATTACTCTTCCTGGTCTCTGCGTCCCTGGTTATTGATGCAGCATTTTGGCCTGGATTTTAGTGAGCAACACATCTCACTGTATAGCCAAGATATTCGCCAGCAGATGCAAGGGCTCTGTCCTAACTATAAAGTGCCGGTATTGGTCGATCAGGGTATCAGTATTTGGGATTCGCTGGCGATCTGTGAGTATCTGAATGAGCAGTATCTGGAAGGAGCCGGCTGGCCGCGAGACCCTCTGCAAAGAGCTAAAGCCAGGTCTATGTGCAACGAAATGCATTCAGGCTTTTTTGCTGTTAGGGAAGAGATGCCGATGAATTGCCGCAGGGAGATAAGCAGCATTACACTATCCGCTGGGGCGCAGGCAGATATTTCCCGAATAGTGGAAATCTTTAATCAGTGTCTGGCTGCCAATAAACAGCAGGGTGGTTTCCTGTTTGATGAATTCTCGATAGCTGATGCGTTTTTTATGCCGATAGTCTCCCGTTTTAACAGCTATAACATTGAAACTGGGCAGCCGGTAGCACAGTATCTGCAAAAGATGTTGGCACTACCCGCTTACCAAACATGGTTAAGTGCAGCCAAAGCCGAGACGCAAGTAATAGAAGTGGCAGAAGTTTAGGTGCGCAGTAACTGCAAAAAAGGTTGGCGCTACCCGGCCTTTTATCAGAGATACAAACATGGTTAAGTGCAGCCAAAGCCGAGACGCAAGTAATTGAAGTGGCTGAAGTTTAGTCAACAGCACTGGCAGCATGTAAACCTGCCAGTGATAATTAAATTAAAACAATGAAGTAATAAGCGGCTATATTAGTCGTGAACAGGCTACTGTAAAATTTTATAGTTCACTCGGTTTACTTTACATCCGCCGTCATAGTGGCCAGGTTTATACAGGCATAGGCTTTCTCCCTTGCAATCACGGATGCTTCATCGGCAATATCGTACATGCTTTTAAATTACTTGGAATCTTTTTATACAGTACTACTGAGCATTGGTAGATACTGAGTTTCCGCGTGCGCTGATACTAAACGAATAAAGTCTGGTGAGGAGGGGATCGCAGGTGTTGGGTTTAACTTGTGGCTGCGGGGCCAAAGCAGCACAGTGTGCTTTTTATCGCAGCCGCAGTCGGCTAGACAGGTACAGATTTTTGATCCCTACAAAGTCTAAGTCGCTAGGTCTAAGTCGCTAGATCTAAACAGTTAAGCCGCGTGCCATTAGCTGAAATGCCCTTTGAGGGCAATCCCCGGATATTGGAATTGATCAACTGTCTCTCACTTAAGTCGCTAAATAATATCAGTAAGATATACTGCTGACTGCATCAACCGCTGAATCTAAAAATGCTCCTTTAGAGTAGCTATTAGCATAGGCGGCAATAAATCAGAAATAAAAAAATTGCTGTGCTACACAAGTACCAATGAAGACGTTTTTTCAGACAACGTATATTATTGAAAACTAGCTACCCAGAAATTCAGGATTTATTTACATGCTCACTAAGTTGTTAAAAAACTTGTTGTTACTCAGTGTCGCTATCGGTGGCAGTACCGTTTACGCCGCCGATCTACTGGTTAAAGTATTAAGCCACAAAGGTACTCCCCTGACTGATATGGTAGTCTACGCTCTACCCCTTGAGGGACAGCGGCTGCCACAAAGTACTGAAAAATTAGTTATAGCCCAAGCAAACAAAACCTTTGCCCCTTATATCAGTGTGGCTCAGCGCGGCAATTCGATATTATTTAGCAATAAAGATGACATCACCCACCATATTTATTCAGTGTTAGGCGAAAACAAGTTTGATTTTGTGATTCGCGCCGGTAAACAAGTCCGGCAAAAAATTGTCCCCAGTGCAGAAGAAATATTAATGGGTTGTAACATTCACGATTGGATGAGCGGCTATTTTTTGGCGGTGGATACGCCGTTATTCACTAAAACAGACAGCGCGGGTATCGCTATACTTAAGGTTAACCAGCCGGGAAAATATTCTTTGGTTATCTGGCACCCACAGATGCAGGAGCAAACCGACAAGATCAGCCGTGAGATTACCGTGACGGGAGCCAATAGTTCTCACAATATCCAGTTAAACAATGTGATGGCGGAAATTCCCGATCAAAAAAACTCGGATGGTTTTGATTATCTATCAACCTATTGAAAATAAGGCATTGAGCTGATGAAAAGTTTACAAAATAAAATTTTCCTATTTTTTGTATTACTTTTGTTAGTCGTCCAGTCCATAGGGCTCTGGACAGTATTATCAGGTAAACAGAGTCAGGAGGAACAGGAAATAGCCCATCGCCTGGCCACCGCAAAGACCATCTTCAGCGAACTCTACGATAGCCGTCGAGATTATCTGACGGCCTTCGCCAGAACAGCGGCAAAAGATTATGGCATCAAACAGATATTTAACGAGGACTCGCGCAGTTTATTGGTCGCATTGAACAATCATCGCAAGCGTATTGATGCCGATATGGTGATGACCATTAACGAGCGGGGAATAGTCAGCGGCCAGTTGCTGTTACTGCGAGACGAAGCAGAAGTAAAAGTGCGTAAAGGGGCTGAGACGGACAGCCTGTTTAAATATCCTCTCTGGTTGAAAAAAAGCCAGCCGCAAGCGCACTTATACGCGCTCAATGGGGCATTGTATCAGTTGAGTTTATCGCCGATTAAAGTGGGTGTTAAAGTTATTGGCTGGATCGGCTTTGGTTTTCAGATCGACTCGCGTCTCGCCAAACGCTATAAAATGATCACAGGTTTAGAGACCAGTTTTATGCTCAATCAGGGGCAACAGTGGAAAATGATCGCCTCTTCTGCCGAGCGGCAACAGCTGTCACTGGTAGAGCAAATAATCAAAGGGGAGAGCCCTGAACATTACATAGTGCAGAGACAGCTTATTACCGAGTTTGGAAATGCCCAGTTTGGTGTGGCTATGTACGCCTTGCGTGCAGATTTGGTGGAAGTACTGCAGGGGCGCTGGTGGCAGATATTATTCTTAATCGCCTTAACCTTAGTATTGTCATTGGCGGGGGCCTACTTTATCGCGGCCTCAATTACTAAGCCGATTAAGCTTCTGGTACAGCAAGTTAAAACGGTGGCCAGCGGGGACTATAACCAAGCCATAAAGCAATTCGATGAAAGCGAGTTAGGGCAACTGGCGAAAGAGTTTAATGTGATGCAAACAGCGGTGTTGAGCCGAGAGCAGGCGATGGTGCATTTGGCCAATCACGACCCGCTGACCGACTTGCCGAACCGCAATATGTTGATGACAGAGTTGGCCAAGCTAGCACATCACGAGTCGCAGTTTTCTGTCTACCACCTCAATTTGAGCCGACTCACTGAAGTCAATGACACTCTGGGGCACGATGTCGGCGATAAAATTATCATTGAAGTTGCAGCACGGTTAGTTAAAGTGCCAGGTTTTGCCAATGTCTTTCACTTGGGTGCGGACGAGTTTATTTTACTCAGTGAAGTGCACCGCGATATAGATCAGCAGAGATTGAGCAATGCCATTGAAACAGCCCTGGAAACGTCATATGAACATCGCAACTTCTCTCTGCAAATGCAGTGCAGAATAGGTATTGCCAACTATCCTAGCCACAGTGATAATGTTCAGCGACTGCTGCAAATGGCTGATACCGCACTGCATCACACCCGTAAAAATCGTCTGCAACTGCAGATTTACACTGCCGAGCTGGAAACTAACACCGTCGAGCGATTAAGTTTAATTAACGATTTTAAAAATGCGGTCAGTGATGGGCAGCTAGAATTGCACTATCAACCAAAATTAGATCTGAGCTCGGGAATTGTTACTCACATGGAAGCGCTGGTACGCTGGCGTCATCCGGAATTTGGCTTAGTACCGCCGGATAACTTCATTCCAATCGCCGAGCAAACCGGGCAGATAAATGCACTGACCCACTGGGTGTTTAAAGCGGCAGTCGATCAGTACAATCTCTGGTTGGGACAAGGTATAGATTTAAATATAGCCGTCAATATTTCCGCCCAAGACCTGCGCAACCCAGAATTTTTTGATTACATCAGCGATACCCTTAAAACAGCCAGTGTGCCGGCAAATAAACTAACTTTGGAAGTGACGGAAAGTGCAGTAGTCGACGACCCTGAAGCTGCGATTGCAGTGCTACAAAAGTTCAAAGATTTAGGCTTTTGCCTGTCAATTGATGATTACGGTACCGGTTATTCTTCACTGGCGCAGCTAAAACAGCTGCCGGTACACGAGCTAAAAATTGACAAGTCTTTTGTGCAAAAACTTGAAATGGACAACGACGACCGAATTATTGTGCGCTCAACTATTGAACTTGCGCATAACATGGGGTTAACGGTGGTTGCCGAAGGTATTGAAGATGAATTCGTGCTCAACTGGCTGGCAGAGCACGGCTGCGAAAAAGCTCAGGGGTACTTTATCAGCCGACCGCAACCTGTAGCCCAAATGAATAAATGGCTGCTACAACAAAAAGGATTTAGCAATTTAAAAGAGGGCAGATGTTAAATACAAAATGCTGCATCAGCTTCCTTAGCTGTCTTATCAGCTGTACGCAACTAGGGGCGGTCGAGTTTAAGGCCAATGGCATTGTGGACTTTCGTCTCAGCCACAATGATACTTCTACCAGTTACCTGCAAGGCGGTTACGGTAAGTTTAGCTCTGATAGCAGTGCGGGCATCGCACTGTCGCAAATTGGCGGCCAGTTTTCAGCCACTTGGGACAGCGGTGTCAGCGCTAACTTAGTACTTAACGGATACAGCGAAGAGGGCGAGAGCAGAGCGGGGGTCACTGAAGCTTATGTCAAATATAAATCGCTGCCCAGTGCATCAGGTTATCGCTGGGAGAACCGCACAGGTCTGTTCTATCCGCATATCTCACTGGAAAACCGGGCGTTTGCCTGGGCCAGTGTCAATACTTTAAATTCATCGACACTCAATACCTGGCTGGGTGAGGAAATCCGCCTGTTGGGGTCGGAAATAAAGTTAACCCGGTTGGGGAAAATGCATGGGGATCCCTATGATGTATCACTAACGACTTCGGTCTTTGGTAACAATGATCCGGCAGCGGCGCTGCTAGCCTGGCACGGCTGGACCAGCAGTAACCGACAGACATTTTGGGGGCAGGCAAGAGCCTTTCCACAGGGGCCTGCTCAGCAAACAGGTCAGGTACTGGAGCATCAAGATAGTGTCTCTAAGCCCTACCTGGAATTGGATGACCGGTTGGGCTATCTAGTACAATTAGACTGGCGCCAACACCGCAAGGGGCATATTTTGTTTGGCTACTACGACAACCGAGCGCTGCCTTTTATCGTGGAAAATGGTCAGTACGGTTGGGATACTAATTTTGCCTATGCCTCGGCTGCCTGGAAACTAGCACCGGGATTGCAGCTCAGTGCCCAATATCTGGCCGGCACTACTCTAATGCAAATGCCCAGCGGTGAAGATGTGGTTAACAACAGCTACAGCAGTGCGTTCGTGGCATTGAGCAAACAGCTTGATAAACACAAATTCAGCGTCAGAGTGGAAGAGTTTTCAGTTACTGATAGAGACCAGCAAGTAAGGGATAATAACGATGAATACGGCCGCGCAGCCACTGTCAATTATACTTATCGGCTGACAAAGCCCTGGTTTCTTTCCGCGGAATATTCAGTGATTAAAAGTAATCGTCCGTCTCGGGAATACCTTTCCCAACCGGCAAAGCTAACTGAGCAACAGCTGCAATTTGCAGCCCGCTATTTTTTCTAAATACTCATATTTTTTATTAGGTTAAAACATGTTCCAAGAAGTTAAAGATTTAAACCCGCAGCAATGTTATCAGGCGCTAGTGGCAGCTGTGATACCCAGACCTATTGCCTGGATTTCCACTGTCAGTGCCAGCGGAGTGCTCAATTTAGCCCCCTATTCATTTTTTACCGTCGCGAGTTGTCAGCCGCTGGTTCTGAGCGTCACTCAGATATTACCCCGAGATCTGCAACATAAAGATACCTTAAACAATTTGCAGCAAACCGGTGAGTGTGTGGTGAATATTGTCGATCAGGATGCGGTAGAATTAATGAATGCCACTTGTGCTAATTTTCCCGCTGATGTCGATGAGTTTGACGCTGTTGCAGTCCCTAAAATAGCCAGCGAGATAGTGCAAGTGCCTGGGGTGGCAATATCGCCGGTTCGCTTTGAATGCAAATTGCGCGAGATTATCACTATTTCCGAACAGCCGATGGGCGGTAGTATGATGCTACTGGATGTACTGGCGATTCACAGTGCTGATAATTGCACCAGTGAGCAGCAAATAATAACCGAAAAAGTTAACGCCGTAGGTAAGATGGGTGGCAGTAGCTACAGTACTACCTCTGCTAGCTTTGAATTGCAGCGGCCAAGATAACACTCTGGATCAGTAATTCTCAAAGGAGCAAATATATGTCAGTACAGCGAAATGTATTTGCCCGCTACCTCAAAGACCTCTCCTGGGGAAAACTGATCTGGATTGGATTGCGTCTAGAAAGAAAGCAGCCGTTACTCGCTGTAGATTCAGTGATGGCGTTAGAGAAATTAGGGCTTGATGGCGACCATCGCTGTTTAAAAACCCCGGGCTCGGCACGCCAGGTAACAATTATCAGCGAGGAGTCCATTGCGCTGATCGCTAAATACAGCGGTAGGGGTGGCATAGACCCGGCTCTGTTGCGGCGCAATTTAGTGGTGAGCAATATCAATCTCAACGCTTTGCGTCACCAGCAATTTAGCATTGGTGAGGCAGTGTTCGAGGCAACCGCACAGTGCCACCCCTGTTCGCGGATGGACCGTGATGTCGGCCCCGGGACCGTTGCGGCAATGCTCGGTCACGGTGGCCTCTGCGCTAAGATAATACGCACAGGGAAAATACAAGTCGGCGATCAGCTGATACCTATAATTCCCGAATCATTATAGTTTGAAGGACATTACAACAGCGACTTGTTCAACTAATTATATAGCACTAAGATTCAAGTCGGCGTCAGCTAGCGCCTATCACTCACCGGTAGTTACAACAGTAAGCCTCCATCGATATGGAGCATTTGTCCGGTGATGTAACGGCTTTGTGAGCTCAATAGGAATTGTGCCAATGCCGCTACCTCCTCCGGGAGACCTAATCTGGCGGCGGGAATCCTAGCGGTAATTTGCGCGCTGGCTTCTGGGCTGAGAGGTTGGTGCCCGGCACCGTCTTTTTTGATGTAGCCAGGTACTATGGCATTACAGCGAATACCAGAGGAGGCGTACTGCATCGCATAAGATTTAATCAGCGCTTCCAGGCCTGCTTTAGCGGTTGCTGAGGCGGGGGTGATGTTTTTCCCCACTTTCATTTTGTGTGCCAGAAAGGAGCTGATACCGATAAAGCTGCCTTTGCTATGCTGTAATTGTCGGTTGCATTGCTGCAGTAACATAAAAGTGCTCTGCTGCATTAAATGCACTGACTGCATCAACTCATGCAGACTCAAGGTTTCAAAGTTACCCCAGTCGGGGTAACCGGCGGCAGCAACTATGCCATTGAGAGAGTCTGTCTGGGCCACAGTGAAGTCAATTAACTGTTGGGTGTGTTGTTGATCAGTCAAATCCGCTTGCTGGATGAAAACTTTGGCGCTTTTAGCACGGCACAGATCGGCGATTTCCTCTAATCCCTGTAGGTTAGATTTAGTTTGTAAAATCAGCGTACAATTTGGACCTGCAAGTTTTTTTGCGGTGGCGGCGCCAATGCCGCTGGCAGCCCCTGTAATTAAGTAATGCCCGGCTAATGCCATAATCTATAACCCTTAATGAGAAAAACAGTGCAGGAGAATAGCATGGATAAAGATGAAAAAGGTGCAGCGGTAAAATTTCCTCCACCGTTAATATTTGGGATTTGTATTGTCAGTGGCTATTTACTGAATTTCGCGTTGCCACTGTCGCTTACGCAGTTGCCAGGACGTGAATATATAGCTGTGCTGGCTGTGTTGCTAGGGCTGGTACTAATATTGGGGGCTGTCGTCGCACTCAAGCGTGCTAAAACCAGTATAGAGCCCTGGAAGCCCACGTCTAATATTGTAAATACAGGGGTGTTTGCGCTGTCGCGCAATCCTATCTATGTGGCATTTATTTGTTTCAGTGTCGCCATTGGTTTGTTGATGAATAATCTCTGGATAATATTATTCAGCCCCGTGGCTGCGGTGGCGGTTTTTTATATCGCCATCGACAAAGAGGAGCGTTATTTAAGCGAAAAATTCCAGCGTGAGTACCTCGATTACTGCGCTAAAGTGAGGCGCTGGTTGTAGCTAAAAAATACAGCCCTGCTATTTTGTTTCATTGAGTATTTTCTGATAGATGCCCAAGTGCTTGAGCTTGATTAATGCCTGTTGATAGCGCCGGGCTAACTGAGGGTATTTAGCGGCGAAAAACGTATAGGTATGCAGCATGTGTATCGGGGGTTCCAGCCGCTTAATACGGGTGTTTTTAAATTCAGGTAGACTTAATAGACCCGCGGCACTTAGAGTGTCCAGAGGAAATACATCGGCCCGGCGCGCCTCTAATAATTTAAAGCCCTCCAGGGGGGTGACGACGGTAAAAGTTTGATGTTGTTTTAAGTTTTGCAAGGTGTACAGCCAGCCATAGACTCGCAGTACAGTGTAAGGCGTTAAGCTAATCCAGCCGTCTACTTTAAAATCGGCATCCACAGTGTAAACATGCACAGGGATACCCGCGACAGATTCCGTGATCCTGATGGCGTCTGGAACATGTTGCTGATAACCGGCAATACGCGCCATCTCTGCGTGGATTTCACCGGAGCGTAACATGGCTGTTGCCCTTTTTGTGGGCAGATAAATAAGCTGAAGTTTCAGACCGGATAATTTAGATATTTCTACTAACAGCTGTTGCGCTATTCTATACACTCGGGATTGTTGACCTGTGCCTCCTAGAGCCACCGTCACCACTTTCTCTGGGTCAGTTGTGTCACTGATGTGTTTTGCGGCCCAACTGTCACCGGTAAAGCTAATAACCAGCGCGATCAACATTATCCTAGGCAGTTTCATTGCTCCTCGATAGCCTAATAGGCTGCTACATAATGGTATTGAAAGTATGAAAAGGGGTAAGGTATAGCACGCGATCTGCTGAACTTACATGGGAGAAATTAGGTTATTGGCATCTGCAACTTTCTTCGAGCTGGCGCGGTCAAAATTGACAACTGATTCTATTTAACTAAAGAGCGTAATAATGGTGATTGCAGGTGAAATTTAATCGCGAAAAAGTTGCTGCTTTCCAGGATCAGGATTGTAAGTTGACACTCAGAGAGGCTCTGGCTGAGTTTTATGCCATTAATTCAGCGCTTTTTTGCGTACCTGTGCCTGAAACTCCCTGGACGCAATTATTAGTCCATCACGATGTAGGGCACGTCTTCTTTGGGGTAAATACCAGTATTTTAGACGAGACAGCGGGAGACTACTGGACCTTATTTGCTACCGACCTCAGTTTTAAAGAGTATTTAGCTTATGCCAATACACCGCAGGGGAAAAAATTGATTAAGCAAATAGGTTTTATCAATATTGTAAAAAGTATAGTTTATGGACTGCCACTGCTCATACAAATTTATCGACGCTCCAGAAAAATGAACCGAAAATGGCAAACTAAGGGATACCAGCCGTACATGGACACGCCATTGGGGCAGCTGCGTAAAATATTTGAACTTGAGATTTTAGATTATAAATAAGGAAATTTATGCATAAATTTAAAGCGGTAATATTCGACATGGACGGCCTGTTAATAGACAGTGAAAGCTTGGCCCTTGAAACGTTTCGCAGCACTTGCGAGCAATTTAATCTAGGGGATATGACGGCGCTTTTCAAGCGTCTTATCGGCACAAATATGGCTTTATCTAATAGCATTTTACAACAGCAGCTGCCCGATGGTGTTATTGCAAGCCAGTTCGTCCAAATCTGGGATAGTGCTTATTTTAAGGCGGTTAGTCGGGCCCCTGTAGCATTGATGCCGGGAGTGGAAAAACTGCTTGTGCAATTACAACTGCAGGGGATGCCAATGGCGGTGGCCACTTCCAGCAAAACCCAGCGAGCCCGGGATAAACTGAACAACTGCGGGTTACTCGATTATTTTTCTTTTATCGTTGGCGGCGACCAGGTCGCACAAAGTAAACCACAACCGGATATCTACCTGAAAGCCGCCGCTAAACTGGCAGTTTCCCCCGTCCACTGCCTCGCTTTTGAAGATTCAAAAAACGGGGTAAAAGCAGCGTTTGCTGCGGGTATGACTGTAGTGCAAATCCCAGATTTAGTGGCGGCGGATGATGAGTTGTTAGCGTTAGGGCATATAATATTGCAACGCATTGACCATGTGCTGGAATACAATTTTGCCAGCTAAGTAATAGTTGTTAGCCAGGTGTTGGCTATCGATCACTGCACAGTCCTGATGCTGCAGTGATACGATCTCCCAATGCTGGGTTACTATAGTTTAAGTCTAATCCCAGTATTCCCCGTTATGTTCCAACTTCCAACTTCCCAGTTAAGTGCAGATATTTTATTCGCTACTATACTTATTACATGAAATCGCTCTCAATTTTCACAACACCCACTTCGGTCAACAATGATGGTAACTAGACGCCCATTAAGAACTAAATTCATTTTTTATCTAATCCTGAGTTCCTTATTTCTGGGGGTATTTGGCAGCCTGGACACTTATCGAGTTGCCAGTAATGAGATAAAACTTGATCTGCTGTTAAGATCCAAAATGCTCTCCAGTGCTATTCACCACAGCTCAATGATTGCCAATGACATGAGGGAACTTGAGCATGTAGCAGAAAAAATACTCAGTTCAAACCCCGCGATTAACACGTTAATAATTTTACCTGAAGGCAGTGGTGAAGCTATTTACGAAGTGCATACCCAAAGCTATTCCAAAGAAATCTCTATGTTATTAAAACACGCTGCTAAATCGGTGTTAAAAACTAAAGGATCCAGTGCCAGGTTAGTCGAGAATGACTATCTGTTCAGCATTGTACCTACTCCTCATCGTCATATGAAACATGACGAGAAAGAGCCCCACCAAGGGAAGGTCGATCCACAGCACAGTAAGAATCCAGAAAGACATGCTTCAAGCGCATCGATTAGTCGTGTCAGCCATATAGGAGCGGTGCTGTTTGCCTTTGATCAGCAGCAAGTGCAAGCCGATATTATTGCCTTAGTGTGGCGAATAATACCTACCACTTTTACCGGAGTGTCTATGATGATAATACTCTGTTATTCATTTTTGCATATGTTGGTAATAAAGCCCATCAGCGCTATTAAAGCGACTATGTTGCAACAGCAACAAGGGAATGAAAGCGCTAGGGCACCCGCTCAAAGCAGCATAGAAATCGATGTCATGAGTAACACCTTAAACCGTATGTTAGATACCATGCAAGAACATGAAAATGTGATAAAAATCATGGCGTTGACTGATTCTCTAACAGGTTTGGCAAATAGAACTCTGTTTCAGAGAAAACTTGAACAGGCAATTAAGCAGGCGGTAATGCGCGAGCAGACATTCGCCGTTTTTTATATCGATTTAGATAAATTTAAATCGGTTAATGACAAATACGGCCATTTAGCCGGAGACAAAATGCTCCAGGAGGCCGCCAAAGTACTCACAGAGCATACCCGAGAAAATGATACTGTGGCGCGTCTGGGTGGGGATGAGTTCGCAATAATCGCCTTAGAGGTGACTGATATTGAAGCGATTCAAGTACGTCTGGAAAATATCATCAGTGGCATCGCCTGGGCTTGTCACTTCAATGACGATAATTTAAATACCGGTGCCAGTATCGGCGTGGCCTTTTACCCAAACGATGCACAAGAACCTGACGATCTAATGAACAGAGCCGACTCGGCTCTATACCAAGCTAAAAGTGAAGGGCGCGGTGTCTATCACTTTTATGGTCAAAAAACAGCGGTATGAAAACAAGTAGTGAGTATTAGTTGGAAGTAAAAGTACTTCCAACTTTCCTTTTAGCGGTGATACCTGCCAGTCTTTTTCTGTTCTTAGTAATATCCAAAGCTATATCGGCAGTTTACTCGGAAATATCAGTAATATTCAACAAGCTCGTTTGGAATTGTTTCCCAGATCTAATGAAGACAACTGTAAAATTATTACTTGTAAGTTACTGATTCACCGTTAGTGAATTGAATGGTCACTCAATTGAAAAACAGAAAAAGTTTACTGGCAACTGACTCCAACTTCGTCAAAAGCAGATTGAACATCTGCAACATCGTAGTTGAGGTCCCTAGCTGCGCTTTCAATGCCACAAGCAGCAGAGCTGAAAGTAGCATTGGCATTCCAGTAGAGTTGATTAGCTCTGGCCATCACCTGAAAAGCCGACTGAACTGACCAACCTTGGGTAGTTGCCAACAAGTAAAACGCTTTATTGAAGATCCCTGAACTGTAGTGAACATCCATACCTTCAGTGTATTTACTAACATGGTCAATTGAATCTCCATACTGACCTGGGTTACTCATAGAGCGAAGAGCAGTACCGTCTTTGATAATATCGGCGCCCACCTCAAAATCATTGCTGTCGCGCATATAAAATTCCGCGGCTTCCCCCGCCATATCTGAAAAAGCTTCATTAATTCCACCTGACTGACCGCTGTACCTAAGATCTGAATTTTGCTCAGTAAAACCATGACTGACCTCATGAGCAGATACATCTAAGCTAACCAGTGGATAAAAGTAACTGGCACCATCGCCGAAGCTCATTGCCTGGCCATCCCAAAAAGCATTTTCATAGTTGCGTCCGTAGTGGACTCGCATTTCAAGTTTTCCGGTCAGTGGTCTTGAACCGACCCAATCGTTATACATATTAAAAACGACATTGCCAAAAAATTGTGCATCATTCATTGGCGCATAAGCACCGTTCACGGCTTTATAAGTATTTTCATAACAATCAAATTTATGAATTCTACCGCGTCTTGTCTTATTGGCCATATCTTTAGTTTTCACGTCATCACTGTCCATTTCACAGACAGTGCCATCTGACATGACATTAAATTCAGGATAATCAGAGCCATAGGTATAAGTACCGACTCTTAGATTACCGCCAGGGCCTGTTCCCAAAGCGGGAGTTGCGCTATTTCCACCCCCTCCGCCGCCGCTGCCTCCTCCATTACCTTTGCCCTTGTTAGCAAAATTGATGCCCTCCCAAGATTCAAGGATTTCTCCTGTGTGAGCATCGACAAAGGCCATTGGCCGGCTGGGTTGATCAGATCCATCTAATAAATACTCAACCTTGTATACCAGCAGTGTTTTGGCAGGTGTATGTTGATAAATTAAAAGCTCTACATCGGCATTTTTTATCTTGATATGACCTTTGGATTTTTTTAATGCTGACAGAGCGTTACTTTGAGTAATAGAAGGAGAGAAATTGCCTATGTCTGCTTCAATATTGATCAACAATTTTCCGCTCATTGAGAGGTTTCGCCCGGCAAAGTCTTGTTCTAAAACAACACTTTGACCATAGACTTTGATACCTTTAAAAAACACAGATGCTTTTCTCTTGTCATTACCATTAGCAATCTTATAGATAGCGCCTTGTTTAAAGCTGTAATTATCATTTAATTGCATAATCGACTGAATGGTTTCTCCGCGCATTTGTTTATGGTTAGCGCTAATACTGTTGGCGGCCATGCTGGATGTACTAAATATCGCCAGGGACGAGATGAGAGTGAATCTTTTTAAGCTATTCATGAGGGGGCCTATCTATTCAATGATAACACTCGGCTGTTAGCCGTTAAAAAATTAGCAGTGAAAGGCATGATCACTTGGGTCTGCGTTTTGTCTAGACGTCTGTCCGAGTTCTTTTTCATGTCTATTCATGTATGGGTATCGTCACATTGCCAATAAGCTTAAGCAAAGAAAAGAGCGTTGGAGAAGAGCAAACACTGATTTCTCTGGTGAATCAATATCATCCTGCCAATAAGTTAATACTCAATATCAACACAAATAAGGTGAATATAAAATTAATATTGTGATCGCTGTGTAGCGAAAATAGGCATAGACCAGCGAGTGAAAACTCAATCAATCGGCTTTTGAAAATTATATTGAAAGATTACAAATAGCTAGCAACAAGAGTGTCAGTCCGGCGCAAGAAATTAAGAATTATTGTTAATTGGATAGATATTTCATGCTCCAGTATCAGGGAGTGTAGTTTCTCTGTTTCGAGTTTACCCCTGGGAATTTCCAAATGTTTATTAGCCATTGTTTGAAATTCATCACTAAAATAACCCATTTCTTTACTATGCTTATAGATACTAAAAGACATTTTGTGTGTTGTTAAAAATCTGCTACATCTAAATGATAACGGGTAGTTAGCGCAGGTATGAAATCAGTTAAGGCACTTCTGAACATGCCACTGAGAGCTAGAGTGTCTGAGGAAATGAATCAGCAGGTTATTTATTACAGCCACGGCTTTTAAGTAGCCCGATACGGTATCTGCTTTGCCAAGCGAATATTTCAGAGTACCGTCAACCAGAATAGGTACGCTATGAAAATTAGCACCAGATTAGAAAAAATCTTAACGTTCAGTGCTTTGACTATCACGTTATACATTGCTCAATTAAGTATGGATTTAAGCCGATACGATCACCAGGTACTGATCGATAGGTTTGAGCAGGTAGATAAGGCTGCATCCCAAGAGCTGGTGATTATTGAAATAGATGATCAGAGCATCAAGCACTTTAGCACTTGGCCCTGGCCGAGAAGTATCTATGCACAGTTGTTAAAGCAACTGCAACCACTAGAGCCAAAAATGCTGGTGTTTGACATAGACTTTAGCTCTCCCTCAATAGCAACTCAGGACAGGGAGTTTGCAGCACAATTGGCTAAAACTACCTTTCCGGTAGTACTCGCCTCTTTCATCGCAGGCACAACAGAGCAGAGAAATGGTCAACTGAGTTTTAATGAGAATAAACCCATTCAGCAATTAGCAAAGCATGTTGAACTTGCCAGTGCCAATGCGTTAGTGGATCAATCAGGATTAGTGTTTAAATACATAACCTTCGCAGAGAACGGTCGTCCAACCATTGCAAATTTGTTAGCCAATAGAGCAGATATGCAATTGGAGCCCTTGATTATCGATTTTTCTATAAACCCTTACAGCATACCGCGAATTTCTTTTAAGGATATTATCACTGGAAATTTTTCACCACAGCAGCTTGCCCATAAAAAATTGCTACTCGGCTCGACCTCGATTGAACTGGGTGACATGTACGCCCTACCGAAATACGGACGATTACCGGGGGTTTATATTCACGCATTAGGTTTTGAAACCCTTATCAGGGATAAACAATTCTCCCAGATAAATAACATAAACATCATAGTCATAGCGTTATTGGTTATGTTTATTAGCACCTGTTTTTACAATAAGAAAAAGCTGTTACTCGGCCTTCTGCCAAATCTATTAATGTTGTTGGTGATTTACTTGAGCAGTGTTGTTTTACATCATTATTACCAACTGATACTGCCTACCTCGCTGCTGCTTATTGCGGTCATTATCTGTTTAATTACGCAGATAGCCCTTAATGTGCATTACCGTACTATGGCTTTGATTAGAGAAAGAAATACCAATAATTTTCACAAAGCTCTGATTGATCAAATGATCAAAGACAGTGCCAATGGTATTTTAATCACTGATCACACTGGGGTGATATTGGTCGCCAATCTAAAAGCCAAAGCTATGTTTTGTCTCAATGATGAGTTAATAAATGCCAAGTGTAAAATCTTTGATTATGTAGAAAATAGTGAATTGCTATTCAACCGCATAAACTCTTCCAACGTTGTTGATAAATCGAAAACAGATTTTATTGAAATGTATATGAAAAACCCCACTGGCCAGAGTTTTCATATTGAGTTGTTGATCAATAAAACTGACTTCATGCGCTCCAACAGGCACGGTAGAAAAGAGCAAGCACATCAAATTTATGATTTTATGGTGACTGATATCACTGAGAAAATGCGCATTATTGCCGAAAAGAATCAGTCCGAAGTAGCTTTGATCGATTTGAAATACAATGACCCGCTGACAAAGTTGCCAAATAAATACAGTTTTGATCAACAATTAAATACGTTGTGGGAAACGAAGCAGCTTTATCAGCGCAGCTCGTTGATGTTGATTAATTTGGACTCTATCCAAGAGATTAAGCAGATTTATGGATTAATCGCTGCCGATAGCGCTACTTGCCAAGTTGCCAGAGAGCTTAAACAGTTAATAGGTGAGCGGGGCAGTGTGTGTCGATTTTCCGATACTGTATTTGCTCTTCTGTATGCTGATTTAGGTGCACAAGAGCGCAAAGTGCAGCTCGATTACATGCGTCAAGTGTATTTCTTGTTTAGCAAACCATTAGATCTGCAGGGGCAGGAAATATTGATGTCAGTTTCAATAGGTATGGCGATTGCTGCTGAACATGGTGCCAGCGTTGAAATCTTCGTCAATAATGCAGCTGCGGCACTGGATTATGTAAAATCCAATAATACCTTGGATTACTTTATCTATGAGGAAGATCTGGCAAATAAAATCAGACGCAAAAGTGAAGTCAAACAGGAATTAGTTAGGGCAATCAAGGATCGAGAGTTCGTTTTGTTTTACCAACCTCAGCACGCTATCAGTGACGACAGATTGTTAGGTTTCGAATCGCTAATCAGATGGCAAGATCCCAATAAAGGACTACGTTTTCCCGATGATTTTATTCCCATTGCTGAAGAGTGCGGTTTGATCAACCAAATTGGCGAAATTGTATTGGAGCTTGGATGTCGGGATGCAGCCGCCTGGCCGGGAGACTTAACAGTGGCCATTAATGTATCTCCCTCGCAATTTGAGGGGCCGGATATGGCGAAACTCTGTGTAAAGTACCTGAAAGAATCAGGGCTTGCCGCGCACAGGCTAGAGTTGGAAATTACTGAAAGCATGATGATGGATGACATAGATTACGTCTGTGAAACTTTGGGTAAAGTACAAAAGCTCGGCGTGAAAATTGCGATGGATGACTTTGGAACCGGTTATTCGAGCTTGCAGTACATGACCAAACTCCCCTTTGATAAAATAAAAATTGATCGCAGCTTTACTATGAATATAGGGAAAACGCCGCAAGATGACGCTCTGGTAAGCTCCATTGTTGCACTGGGGCACTCAGCCGATAAGATTGTGCTCGCCGAGGGAATTGAAGAGCAAAACATGCTGGGCCTGTTAAAGTCTGTTGGCTGCGAAATAGGCCAGGGCTATTTCTACAGTAAACCTATGCCCTTAAAAGATGTGCATAAACTACTTAAGATTGGTGAGTTCGCAGTGCTGGATGAACCACTGATAATTGACGATGTAGCTGTTAGCAAAGGATAACGTTGTCGTTAAGCTGTAAATAGGTGGCGTAGTCAATGTCAATTGGGACTATTGCTGTAACTGTTAATTTTAGGGTACTTATTCTCAGTGAGTGATGCTCTTTTGAGTGCACAGCTTGAGGTGGATGGCTAATTTTCCCTGTGCTGATGTGAGTAAATAGCGATAGATTTAGTTAACTTTAAAAGCTCTTTTCCCGGCACTCATTACGCAGTGCAAGCCGGTCAATTTTATGACCGACTGACAAGTGGTACAAATGCTGCAAAGATTATTGGCAATATACTGGGGCTTTGAAAAATAGCGACAGCAATGTTGATCCTCGATTCATTGCTGTGCAGGTACAACAGATAATCTCTAGAGGCTGTAAAAGTAATTGTGTAACTGATACCGACTGGCTTAGGCTAACTCGCCCCTCTATTTGTTTTTGTTCTTATTACCGCCGCTGTTACCGCCGCTGCTGTTACCGCTACTGCTTGTAGCACCGTTGCTACTGCTGCGATCTTCTTTCTTATCATCAGAGCTGTTGTTATTGGCTTTTCCATTATTATTGAAATTACCGCTTATTTTCAGAGTACTGATATCTTTTTGATCTGGACTAGCTCCTGATTTACCTTTGGCTTGCAGGTCGTCTTTTGCCTCTTTGCCTCTTTGGCCTTTAGGGTCGAGGTTATTAGCACGCTTTTGTAAATTTGATTGGCCTCTGGCTCCTATAACGATTTTATCGCGGTAAGTTTTAGCCAGTTTCTCAATATCATTGCCCAAATGAGGGTTTTTACCCTCATCGTTAAGCACTTTTTTAATCTTTATCTTATTGCTAATTTGATATTTAACTTGTGACTGTGCTCCGGCATTGACTATATGAGAGTCTTTCCTGTTGTGGCCTTTAAGCTCAACGGAGCCTTCAAATACCTGAATCTGATAGTCACTGGCGCTGACATTAATTGCAAAAGTTGTACCTTTAACCAGCGCGGCTGCGAAAGGTGTCTGGACTTTGAAGTGATGCCTGTTTTTTTTCTTGGCGGAGAACAGTACCGTACCTAAGGTTTGAAAAAATAAGGTAAAAGTACTAGTGTTTTCATCGCTGGGGATTTCAATCTCACTATTGGGCGAAATAATAAAGGCCTCGGAGTTTCTTACCAAAGAAACAGTACTGCCAGCAGCAGTGGTGATTTTTTGACCCGCCCCAAAGCTGTCGTGTAATTCAACATTTCTTGGAGCAAATCCGGGCTTTGATAAAATAGCATCACCTTGCACTTTAACTACTTTCCAGTTCTGCATTTTAGCGATTGCGCTATTACTGGTGAATAACAGTGTTGATAACAACAGTAACCAAAAAACTCTAAGCATCAGAAAATCCCCAATTTTAAGCATCATATTGAATCAGCTTAGTAGTAGATTTAGCGTTTTTCCAGTAACCACTGTCCTCTAGCTGGATAACGCTATGTTATGTAGGCTAATGATTTAGTTGAATAATTAAATTGTGTATGATTTATTGTTTTTTAAAACAAAGACATAAAACAGTGTTTTGAGTGATTGTGATTTTCTTGAGAAAACTTTTAGGCTTTTTCAGGTGTTTACTGCTGAAGTAATTAGGAATTTTTACCCTGACCAAAGCTTCAACTAAATGTAATGGTTATAGCCCTTTTAAAGTAAAGCAACTGCTACATTCAATGAATACGGAGAGGCTGATGGCAAAGATCGCAATTATCCAGGAGTCCGCAGTCGTCTTAGATAAAGTTAAAACTATCGACAAGGCCGTGGTAATCATTGCACAAGTTGCTGCTCAGGGGGCGGAGTTAGTGGTTTTTACTGAGGCATCAGTGAGCAATTACACCAGTTGCTGCTGCAGAACGCTATCGATCTGGACAGTCAGGATTTAGCACCTATACAGAGGGCGGCCAAAGAACATCAGCTAACGGTGGTCTGTGGTATCAATGAAAGAGATAGCCAAAATAGCCGGGCAACTCTATATAATTCGGTGGTCACAATTAGTGCAGATGGCGAAATTGCTAATTGCCATCGTAAGTTAATGCCCACCAACCCCGAGAGAATGATCTGGGGAATGGGTGATGCAACCGGCCTGAAAGTAACAAATACCCCCGTTGGACGCATAGCTAGCCTAATCTGTTGGGAGAGCTACATGCCACTGGCTCGGTATGCATTGTATGCACAAGGTGTTGAAATTTATATCGCTCCCACTTATGACAGCGGCGATGACTGGATAGGGACTATGCAGCACATTGCCCGCCGATTTTCCCGATTTAGACAGACTCTACCCAGAAAACGAGCCATGGATCAACCCGGGAGATTCAGTGGTCATAGCACCGGGAGGTGAAATAGTTTACGGACCGCTGCATCAGCAGAAAAAACACATCATCGTAGAGATAGATGTTGCCTGTGCGGCGATTGCCAAGCGCGCTTTAGATGTTACAGGCCACTATGCACGCGCTGATATTTTTACCCTTGAGGTTAATAATACAGCTCAGCAATCGTTCAAATTTACAGACTAGCCGTCTAAGGCCAGAAACATTATAATTGCCGACTAGTAAATATAATTTCGGAAATACTGATGAACCGTAAGAAAAAACTGAATCAAATATTCAATAAAAGACTAAAAAAAGCTAAGGCAAAGCTTAACCCCAATCAAAAAGATCGCTATGTCTCTAAGGCTGAAAGAGAAGCTCTGGAAAGTGCCGATAACTCTGCAGCTTCTGTTGCAGCAGCTGTAACAACTGAAGCGCAAAGTAGTGATCCCGACCAATAACGTATCTATGACAGTTTCAGTTTAAAAAAATAATTTTTTTAACCTTAAAAGTACTTGATGGAAAACCATTGAACGTTGGTAGTGCGCGCGCTGTTGATAATGTCTTAGCAACTGACTGTTTAACTCTATGCTTAACTCTGTGTTAGTCGTGCCATCGGGGTGATATGGTTGCATGATGATTCTCCGTTTGATGTCTCTATACAAGGGGATTTTAGTATCATCCTCGAGGTTGAACAAACGAGTAATCTTGTGGCTTCAGTTAAAATAAATTTAACTGAGTTGTTTTTTTTAGCCACGAGTTTTGATTTTAAGATATATTTTTTTAATATAACTGTATGTTTTATTTGAGTTATTTGTATTTTTTCTGTTTTTCTCTCAGATTTTTTATAATTTCTGATTATCTTTAGTGAAAAATATTTTATCTGTTGAGAGTTGGGTTTAGTTCAGTGACAAGTAAAAAAATACTCTATTTTGTACCTGGAACTCTGTGTAACAGTGATCTATGGTGCAGGCTTTGGCCACTGCTGAGCGATGATTATCAACTAGTGCACTTAGCCATCCCGGTAACGGGGAATTTGCAGCAAGTGGTCAATGCAATGGTGCACGAAATACGTGATCACAGTGCTGGCCAATCCTTTGCGCTGCTAGGTTTTTCATTAGGGGGCTATTTAGCCAGCGCTATTAGCTGCCA
>MAAC01005966.1_pt1 | contig 48630 bp, 39 predicted proteins | sample 1115981 | NCBI WGS metagenome assembly MAAC01 (sample SAMN04961126, study PRJNA320927) | seawater metagenome | isolation source: sample BD02T64 sea water enriched with oil for 64 days | place: USA:Gulf of Mexico | collected 2013-07-27 | reverse complement strand
GTTATAGGAAAATTAAAAAACTCTTATGTTTTTGCATCTGATTTAGATGGAGATAATGATATGGATATTATTGCTGCTTCATTTTTGGGGAATAAAATTTCATGGTATGAAAACCTTGATGGAGAGGGTGATTTTAGCTCTGAGATAATTATTTCAAATAATACTTACGGTGCAATATCAGTTATTGCTTCAGATTTAGACTCAGATGGAGATCTAGACATTATTTCAGCTTCACATAACAACGATAAAGTATCATGGTTTAAAAATACAGATGGGCTTGGTACTTTTGGTTCTGAAATAATAATAACCCAAAATACAGTTGGAGTCTATTCAATCTATGCATCCGATTTAGACTCTGATGGTGACATGGATATTGTTTCGTCTTCTTATTATGATAATAAAGTAGCTTGGTTTGAAAACACCAATAATCAAGGAGATTTTGGAGAGGAACAAATATTATCTACAAATGCAAATGGAGCCGTATCCGTTTTTGCAACAGATTTAGACTCTGATGGAGATCTAGATGTAATTTCTGCATCTAGAAATGATAATAAAATATGTTGGTATTCAAACTTAGATGGGAATGGAAATTTCAGTTCAGAGAAAATTATTACCACTGATTTATACAATGTATCCTCTATTTATACAGATGATATTAATTTAGACGGAGATATTGATATAATTGCGACAAGTTGGTCTGAAAATAAAGTAGTATGGTATAAAAACAAAAACGTTAATGGTCAATTAAATTTTACTGACGAAAAAATTATATCTACTAATGCTCAGGGAGCATCATCAATTTATTCAGTAGACCTAGATGGGGATAATGACAATGATATTTTAACTTCGGCTTCTTTAGGAGACAAAATAATATGGTTTGAAAATCTTAGTATTTTATCTTATAATGATAATCATCTTTATGAATTTTCGGTATTTCCTAACCCTACCCATGGTAAATTAAATATTCATTCGAAAACAAATATAATTCAAACAGGTATTTACAATCAATTAGGGCAGTTAGTTTTGACAAACAAAAACAAACTACCTGTCAAGACTATTGACCTTTCAAGTGTAAGTCAAGGCATTTATTTTTTAAAAATAAAAGATGAATATGGAACTATTGGAACTCAAAAAATAGTGAAGAATTAAAAAATATTGGAAATGGGACAATCTCTATATCCTATTTCTTGAATAATCTTTATAACTTAATTGACTATTCTTATCCAAATAATCGTTCTTTTAAACTTGGTTTTTCTTTTGAATAGGCATATCCATATTTATTTCCATATCCAAAATTATTCATAGCTACACTATTAAGTACCAATGCTACATTTTTTAATCTTCCATCAACTATCGTTTCTTTAGTAAATTTTAATAATTTTTTATCTGTGTAATTGGCCTTTATTACATAAAGTGTTACATCACTAAACTTACTAATTATTAAGGTATCTGTTACTAACATCGCAGGGGCAGTATCTACAATTATATAATCATAGTTAGCTTTTAATTCTGTAAAAAAGGTTTCCACTCTTGGCAGCATTAATAGTTCAGCTGGGTTTGGGGGTATGGCACCAGATAATACGATGTCTAGATTTTTAAATTCAGATGGAGTTATAACTTCATTAATCCCTAAATCTTCCTTCATAATATATTCTGTAAGTCCTTTGTTATCTCTAACATCCTTTGGTAAATACCGTTGCAATTGAGGATTTCTAATATCCGCTCCTACTAATGCTACTTTTTTTCCTGAGTAAGATAAAGTAAGTGCTAAATTAAAAGCAACAAGCGTTTTCCCTTCTCCCTTAATGGTAGAGGTCACAAAAATTGCTTTGTTTTTATCTTCCTTCATTTTGTTAACAAAAAAGTATTGCAAATTTGTTCTTAATATCCGGAAAGATTCCGCTAATACAGACCTGTCATTCGCTTTTATAATTTGTTCTGTATTTCCCTTAATTTTAGGTATCTCTCCTATTAAACTGATGTCTTTCAATTCGTTTTCAACATCTTTTCTATTTTCCACTTTGGTGTTTAGTAAGTCTTGTACATAAATAAATAGAAAAGGGATCAACAAGCCTATAAGACCTGCTCCCAAATAAATAATATCTTTTTTAGGCGACGTAGGCAATTTTGAAGTATATGCTGAGTCTATTATTTTAGCCCTTACGGTTGTAGATGCCAATTTAATAGAGGCTTCTTCTCTTTGTTTTAATAAGAAAATATATAGTTGTTCTTTTATTTCTTGTTGTCGAACAATTCCTCTGAATACTTTTTCTTGCGCGGGTACTTGCGATAAACGAGAATTAAAACGATTTTCTTGCTTATTAATTCCTCGCAAAGCTACTTGCAAACCCTTTCGATGATTTTCTAAACTTTCTATAACACTTTCTCTTAAACCTTTTAATTGATCATCGATATTAATGATAACTGGATTTTGTACGGTAGAATTACGTAACAGTCGATTCCTCTCCAAAACCAATTGATTGTAATAATCTATGGATGTGGCTAGCTCTCCACCTTCAAGACCAATATTGGCGGGTAATAATTGAATGGTTTTAGAATTTTTTAAATATTCTAAAACAGATTCAATAATCTCGATCTGTGTATGATAATCAATCTGCTTGGTATTGTACTCTGTGGCACCAGATAGTATAAGTTGAGATTCTGCTTCAATATTGGTCAATCTGTTTTCAACTTTAAATTCCTCCTTATCACTTTCAACAGAATCCAAATCTTTGATAATAATACCTATTCTCTCATCTATAAAATTGGCTGTTTTTATGGCAATTAAATTTTGATCTTCTGCCGCATCTAAATTGTATTGACGTATTAGTTCATTAATAAAGTCTTCCGCTTTTTCTTTTACCGAAGATTGTAAACTTATCGTAACCACATTACTATTTTGATCTTCGTTCGAAATAATTAAAGCTTTTTGATAATAAAGTGCTAGATCTACAGTATTTGAATAAGATATTATATAAGTTTTCCCTATTAAACTGGCTCCTTTATCTTTTATATATTCATTAGGGGTAATCATTAATGCTATTTCGGGAAGGGTGATTTTCTCACCAAAATTAAACGTTCCATAATTTTCTTCTTCCTTTTTTAATTCAAATTGAGTTTCAGAAATAATTATCACTTGTAACTTTGGAATATACGTTGAAATGGAATCTCTTAGTTTAAAGTAATTTATACGGATGGGGGCATTGGGGTAAACTTCATTAGTAATCACTCTCCCTTCAATCTCATATCTTGTGTTTAGTTGTAATGCGGTAATGGCATCTGAAATAATTTGCCGGGATCTTAATATCGCTAATTCATTTTCTAATTTTCCTTTATTATACCTTTTAAATATCCCAAGATTTGAAAAAGGTGCCAGATCGGCTGAAAAACTATCATCCCCTTTATCCTTTATCAAGATTGTGGCTGATGTTTCGTATTGAGAGACTGTATAACGCAAGTATATAAATGCGACTATCAGAGCTACAAAAAGGCCAATTACAAACCAAATCCATCTTCGGGTATAGGGGGTTAAAAGTTCTTTTATGGAAGATTCCTCCAACTCATTTTTTAGTTCGAGACTCATATATTTGTTATTAAAATAATGGAACTTAAAATTACAGTAACAATAGACAATACTACGGTGACATCGGAAACAAATCCTGTTTTTATAACCCCCTTTTTAGAAGGCTCAACATATACCAAATCGTTTTGTTTTAAAAAATAATAGGAACTATTGAAAAAATCTGCCTGGGTATAATCTATTTTAGCAACTTTTCTAACACCATTCTCTTCCCGAACTATAGTTATCGTACTACGCTTACCATCTTCAGTAAGATCTCCAGCCAGTGCTAAAGCCTCTGGAAGAGTTACTCTTTCATCCTTAATTGTATAAATACCAGGCATTTTAACTTCACCAATAACTGTGATCTCAAAATTCATAATCCGCACATCTACAACTACATCTTTTACAAATTGGGATAGCTTTTCTTTTAATATAGTTTCTATTTCATCTCGGGATTTACCTCCAACTTCTAAATCTCCAAGAACTGGAAAACTAATAGTTCCATCATTATGAACTAAATAACCATCTAAACCAGGATTAGAACTACTAGTTTGTTGGATTTGCATTTGGTTCCGCAAAAAAGGTTGTAGCACTTCTTCGTTCATCGATGAAATTGTAATATACAAAATATCATTGGTTTCGATTATTGGATCAAAATCCTGCTCTATCTTTTCTAAATTTAACACTTCAACATCTTGAAAATATAAAATGTCTTTTTTGGAAGCACAGGACAGTATTCCAATACTCATAAAAATTATTAAAAATCTTTTGATAAATGGATGATATATCATGATAGATTGGTTCATAGGTTAATTCTATTTGGCGCAATTATACTGTTATTATACATTTTTTTAGTTCATTATATTTTGGAAACGTTTTTTTTGAATATAAGATCAACATCTTCTTTCTTAGAAGAGTCAAGAGTTTCAAAATGAGAGTTTTTACTAATATATTCAGGTACCAACTTTTTTAACAAACTCACAATTACTTCATCTTCTAACTGATGTGCGGAATTAATAATTTCCTTTATCTTTATTTTAATATCTTCAAAATTCCCGACAGGAACTTTAGTAATCATAATCTTTGGGTGATGCGTCTGTTGGCTTATGGAAGAATCATTTAACAACTCTTCATATAATTTTTCTCCTGGACGCAAACCAGTAATTTTAATATCGATATCTTCATAGGGTTCATAGCCACTAAGGCGAACCATTCTTTCAGCCAAATCAATGATTTTTACGGGTTCTCCCATGTCAAAAACAAAAATTTCCCCTCCTTTACCCATGGTTCCTGCTTGCAACACTAACTGACAAGCTTCTGGGATCATCATAAAATAACGAATAATATCTTTATGTGTTACTGTTACAGGACCGCCTTGTAATATTTGTTTTCTAAAATGTGGAATTACCGAACCACTGGAACCTAAAACGTTTCCAAAGCGAGTAGTAATAAAACTAGTAGTTACCCCTTTTTCATTTTGTAGTGACTGCACATACATTTCTGCGGCTCTTTTAGAGGCTCCCATCACATTTGTAGGGTTGACCGCTTTATCTGTAGATATTAAAACAAACTTTTCAACAAGGTATGAAACCGCCAAGATAGCTAGATTTACAGTTCCTAATATATTAACATAAACCGCTTCATGGGGGTTTCTTTCCATTAGGGGTACATGTTTATAAGCAGCTGCATGGTATATAATATCAAATTTATATTTAGAAAATAATATACCCATTCGGTGCATATTACTAATGTTAGCCAATTCAATAATAAAATTAAGTTTTGGTAAATTTAATGTCAAAAACATTTCCAATTCATGTAAACTTGATTCTGCTTGATCTAATATAACAAGCAGCTTTGGTTCAAATTCCGCAATTTGTTTAACAATTTCACTCCCAATAGACCCTGCTCCTCCAGTAACCAGTATTGTTTTGCCTATTAAATCTATTTCAAGTAATTTTTTATCAATAATTATGGGATCTCTTTCTAAGAGATCTTCAATATCAATAGGCTTTATCTTATTTTTAATATCTTCTTTTTTAGACCATGTTTCTAATAGAGGAACATTATATACTTCCAAATTTAGAATCAAACAATCTTCTACAATTTGATTTTTCTCTTTCCCTGAAAAAGATTCACTAATAAGTAATACACCATCAATTTCCAAAGCCGAAAGAGTTTCGGAAAAACTATTACTTAATGGGAAAATAGGCTTTCCTAATATTTTATAATTTTTTGGATCTAAACTATTATTAATAAAACCAACCAATTGAAAGGGCAAATTAGATTCTGTAGTTAAGGCTTTTCCAAGAGAAACAGAATGGTCATCAACACCAATAATCACTACTTTTTTAACCAAATGACTAGAGGCGACATTTTTTAAAAATTGATAACTTTCTTTTACAATAATTCTAAATAAAAGTAAGCCAGTAAAAGATAAGAACATAAAAAGCAATAATGCTGTAGTTAAAAATATTTTTTCTCCAAACCAAAAATGATATAAATAATTAAAAACAATAAGAGTAGCAGTTGATGTAAATATTGAATTTATCAGTTTTATAATATCAGTAAAAGTGGAATGCCGAATAATTCCCGAATAGGATTTAAATATTAAAAAACAAATGATGGTAACCCATAACACAACGAATGCTTGTAATGGCAAAGAAATTATGGAAGGAAATTTTAAAGGAGTATCTTTTAATAAAACATACACTAATAAAATTGAAATAAAGCAAAGAAAGGTGTCAATTGAAAAGACAATCCATCTGGGCAAATACTTTTGATCTATTAGCTTTAAACTTTTATCGCCTGTAAAAAAGTTTTTAAAATATTTAAGGGAGCTTTGCATAGTTAATTTAGTTCCTTATTCAAATATAGATATTATTTAAACGAATTGATTTAATACGTTTTTTATTCGCTGCTTTTCTAAAGATGTTACATTAGATCCTGAAGGAAGGCACAATCCATTTTTAAAAAGATCTTCTGAAATAGTACTGCCATAAAAAGGTGTACTAGCAAAAACAGGTTGCAAGTGCATGGGTTTCCACAAGGGTCTTGCCTCTATATTCTCATTTTGAAAAGCCAATCGAATTTCATCTGAAGAAAATCCAGTTTTGTCTTTATCTATAAGCACACAGGTCAACCAATGATTGGAATAGTAGTCTTTTGAAGGCTCTGAAAATACAGTTACTCCGACTGTATTTTTAAAGATGTCCTTATAAAATAGATTCATTTCTCTACGTAAATCTATATGAGACTCCAAAACTTCCATTTGCCCTCTTCCAATTCCAGCACAAATATTACTCAACCGATAGTTATATCCAATTTGTGAGTGCTGATAATGGGGTGCTGCATCTCTGGCCTGGGTCGCTAAAAAAATTGCTTTTTCTTTTATACTCTTATTTTTGGATATCAACGCACCACCTCCAGACGTGGTAATTATCTTGTTTCCATTAAATGAAAGAATGGATATGTCTCCAAAAGTACCGCATTTTTTATTTTTATAGGTACTTCCCAATGCTTCCGCACTGTCCTCAATTATTGGAATTTCATATTTCTTTGATATTGCTTTTATCTCATCCACTTTATACGGCATTCCATAGAGATGCACTGCAATTATGGCCTTGGGTTTTATTCCTTTAGAGATTCTGTCTTTTATTGCTTCCTCCAAATACTGAGGACACATATTCCAAGTATCCACTTCACTATCCACAAATACGGGTATCGCTCCTTGATAAACAATTGGGTTCGCTGTAGCCGAAAAGGTCATACTTTGACAGATTACCTCGTCCCCACTTTCAACTCCTAATAAAATTAAAGCTAAATGTAGTGCGGCTGTCCCAGAACTTAGGGCAGCCACATAACTTCCATTTTCTAAATATTTTTCTAAGGATTCTTCAAAACCACTAACATTTGGACCCAATGGTGCTATCCAATTTGTATCAAAAGCATGATCCACATATCCTTTTTCTGTTCCTCCCATATGAGGTGAGGATAAGTATATTTTAGAATTCATTTATAAGGTATTGTATCTAATTATTTTAGCTGGATTACCATATACAACAGCAAAATCAGGTACATCTTTGGTGATTATTGCACCCGCTCCGATAGTGGCCCATTTACCAATTTTTAGCTCTGGAAGAATAACACTTCCAGCTCCTATTAACGTTCCCTCTCCTATTTCAACACCCCCAGCAATTGCAGCCTGAATAGCAATATGTACAAAATTTTTCATCACAACATTATGCGAAACCGTTGCATTATTATTTATGATACAAAAATCTCCAATGGTAACCTCTGCATCCAATACAACATTAGGTAAAACTAAGGTACCCTTTCCAATGGTAACTGAAGGGTAGCTCACTACAGATTTATGAACAAAACTAGGATAGTTAGCATCCAATTGTAAGGCTATTTTTCTTCTAGCAATATTGTTTCCAATACTAATACATAGGGTTTCAGTAGGTATGGTGGCATCATGTTTTTTTATTGGAATATCTATTATATTGCCGTTTTTTGGTTGATCATCAAAAACAACAATAGGGTCATAGGTACCCAAACTTCTTATTAATTCAACCGCTGCAAAAGCATGGCCTCCTGCACCATATAAACTTATTTTTTTCATAAATGATTACTCCCTTTAAACCGATGCATGGTTGCCTCTCCATTTTTATTGATATCGCTTCCCAAAAATACTTTTTTTATTGTTTTAACAATGATTTTGAGGTCTAAAAAAAAACTAATATTATCCACATAATAAATATCCAAGTCAAACTTATCTTCCCAGGAAATGGCATTTCTACCATTAACTTGGGCCCAACCTGTAATTCCTGGTTTTACTTGATGTCGTTGCTTCTGAAATTCATTATATAATGGTAAATATTCAGGTAATAAAGGTCTGGGGCCCACAATACTCATCTCTCCTTTTAGCACATTGAGCAATTGCGGGATTTCGTCTAAAGAAGTTTTTCTTATTATTTTACCAATTCCTGTTAAGCGTTTTGAATCTGGAAGTAAATTTCCTTCATGGTCTCGCTTGTCGTTCATGGTTTTAAATTTTAGGATGGTAAAAATTTTTTCATTTTTACCTGGACGTTTTTGATAAAAAAAAGGAGCAGCTCTTGTTGTAATAGTTATTAGCAATGCAATGCCAATAAAAAAAGGAAACAATAACAGTAGTGCAATTCCTGAAATTGTAAAATCAATTAAATTTTTATGTAAGTTTTTATACACAAGGTAAATATACAAATTCCACTAGGATCCCTCTGAGTAAAATGATTTATGAATTCCTATTATTAAATTCTTTTTCTAGCTTTTGGTATTCTTCTAAGATGGCTTCCCATACTTTTTTTTGTTCATATCTAGAAGTAATCATTTCACGGCTCTGTGATGCCATTTCTTTAACTTGTTGTTGGTTTACTAAACAGTTTTGCATCGCTCTATAAATGGCATCTGAATCTTTTACAGGAATGATCCATCCATTTTTATTTTCTTGTATAATTTCATTGCATCCATTAATATCAGTTACAATACTGGGCAATCCCATAGCTCCAGCTTGCATCACTACGTTAGGGAAGCCTTCTCTATAGCTTGGAAATACCAATACATCGCTAATTGCATAAAAAATACGTACCTCCTCTTGATAGCCAGTGCTAATAATTTTTGGGTTTTCTGAAATGATTTTTCTAGTTTTTTCTGAGATTGGATCTAGATCGTCTTCAAAAGGGCCAACTAACAAAAGTGAAAAGTGAGTAGTGAGTAGTGATGTGTTTTGTAATTTATTAAACGCTTCTATGAGTTTATTTATGCCCTTATCCTTGACTATTCTTCCCACAAAGACGAACACAAAATCTTCTTGTGGTATATGTAATTCTACTTTCTTTTGAACCAATTCTTCCTTAGAAAAATGGGATCTTGAAAAATACTGGGTATTGATACCATTAGAACTCCCCGCTCCTATTACTTTTAATTTAGTGGTTATGGTAAACTTATTTTTGAGAATTATGCCTTTTAATCCAAAAGAATTGGGAAATACATTCGTAGCAAATTTATAAGTTAGTTTTTCAACAAAATCTAAAACCTTTCTTTTTATTCCTGTTGCTTCTAATAAGGGTAAACCTGCAACCGTATGAATTCGTATAGGTACTCTTGCTAAATAGGCTGCCATCATCCCAACAATACCTGCTTTGGGAGTATGCGTATGTACAATTAACGGTTTTTCTTTTTTAAGAAATTTATATAGGTTGAAAACTGCTATTAAATCCTTTATAGGTGTAATTTTTCGTGTAAGTGGAATTTCAAATATCTTCACTACTTCTTTACCTCTTATCTTTTCTAATCCTTCTTTATCCGCAGAAACAGCTGTAACTTTATAAAAAGCACTCATAAAAGCAAGCTGACCTTCAAGTAACTTTTCTAGAGATAATGGAATGGTGGTTATACGAATTAGTTTTTTCAAAATAATTTTATACATTTTTAATGAAAATAGCCGTTAATAAAAATGAATTTAGAATTTATTATGTCTAAAATATTTTTAATTTTTGTATATTATTTTTTATTAATGAATACTTCCCGCTTTTTTCTAAAGGAATATTTTTAACTTTTTTAATTTCAATTTCTGTATTATTTCCAAATCTAAAAATCATTTGATTCATAATTTCTTTATAATGCCTTTTAACAAATAAATTAGTGTCAATAACTATATATACAATAATATAATCTTTGTTAACTTGAAGAAATTGCATCTTTTTTACGCTATTTGGAATTCCTTTAATAACGTCTGCAAGTTGACTTAAACTAATCTTCCCTTTGTCTTTTGAAAATAAATAATCAACTTTTCTTCCATCAATCCTTTCTACTAATGGATGTGCTGAACCACAACCACATACACCTTTTTTAAATGTAATACAATCTTCTATATTATATCTAATCAATGGAGTTCCTGAAGTTGTAAAAGAAGTTATTACCATTTGTTTGCCTTCAGGTGTTTCTAGAGTTTCAATGATTCCTGTATCTAAATTATAATGTAAGTTATTATGATTGCATTCTGTAATAAAAGGGGCTCCTTCTGCAGAAGCGTATTGATTGTAAATCGGTGCATTAAACACTTTTTCAATAAGTTGACGATGAAAAGGCAATAATGTTTCTGAGGTTGTAAATATTGCCTTTGGTTTAAAGTTTAATACTAAATTATTTCTATTGATAAAAACAGCTAATTCATATATTGCAGATACAAAACCATTAATAACATTAGGTTTAAAACTGTTTAAATCCTTAATATAATAAGGTAAATTTTCTTCAGTAAGGTTAAAAGTGGAATATAATCGTTGTTTATATATATAATTATTCCTCCAAAATATTTTAGAGTTTTTTAAAGTGATGATATCTCTTCCACTAAAAGTAGCTTTTTTAACTTTAAAGGGTGTTTTTACTCCTACTTTATATTTAAAAGCATCTAGATATGCCATCCGTTTTTGAAAATCATCTTTACTAAATAATATCTTTAATGATTTACCTGTAGTACCTCCAGTAAATGATTTTATTGCATTTTTTTCTTTTATAGTATAAACATCATTAATATTTTTACGTAGTTTCTCTTTATTTACAATTGGAAGTAATTTTAAATCTTCTATTTTTTTAATTTTAGAAAGGTTAATATCCTTGTATAAATCTTTGTAAAATTTACTTTTATCAACAACTTTCAACAAAAACTCCTGTAATAAAATTTCTTGATTAGTGACCTCTACTTTATAGTTGGAATAATCTTTCTTAATTAATTCATTAAAAAATAAATGATAAACCGATCCATAACGTTGATTATAAACTTTAAATCCATATAAAGAAATAATAATATCTTGCAACCATATAGGGCTTTTTTTGTAAATATATTTAAAATAAAAATTCATAATTTAACAATACTTTTTAATCAATTTATTATCTTTTAATCCTTCATAGAATAAATTGTTATCAATATTTATATTTATTTAATTCAAAAACGGTTGGAGTTCTCCCAACTTTTTTTAAATACCAAGTTTCAATTCCAAAAGCAATTAAAAACCATACTATTACTATTTTTAATTTAAATTTTAAATATTCTTTCAATTTCAAAATAATAGAAATTGGCAAAGAGTTTATTGACTTTATTGCAAAATTCATAGACTGTCTATATTTGTTAAAAGAAAACGATTCATCTCTATGGTATATATATGTGATTTTATCCAAAAACACATAATTTTTCCCAATTAATAATCTTCTCATAAAATTTTGATCTTCTCCTAATTTTAGTTCTAAATTGTATTTAAGTTTGTCAATATCACTCACTCTAATAATTGAAGAGGCATGAGGAACTAATCTATATTTTAAATATTTATTAAAATATAGATTTTTCATTTCATTAAATGGAGCTAAAACAGTATACAATGAATTGCTTTTATTTACAACACCAATAGCTGTAGACATTAAAGTAACATTAGTATTTTGTTCCATAAATTCATATTGCATTTTTAATTTTTCTGGATAATACCAGTCATCTGCATCTAACATACACATGTACTTTGTTTTAATCATTTCTAATGCAGTTTGCCTCGCAGCAGGTCTTCCTTTATTCTCTTCAAAATGAATAATATTAAAACGCTCATCATTTAATGTGTCTAAAATTATTTTTGTTTTATCCGTTGAACCATCATTTACAATAATACAACACCAATATTTATAAGTTTGGTATTGTAATGATTTTATAGACCTAATAATTGTGTTCTCCCCGTTAAAAACTGGGATAACTACTGTTATTTGATGGCTGCTTTTTTTCATAAATCAACTAATATTCAACAACAAGGTAAACATTAAACTACCAAAAATAAGATATGCAATCATTCTACTTTGATTAGTAAATATTCTATATTTTAATAATGGATAAATCATCACTATTGGCATTAAAAACCAAGACAAATAGGCTATTCTATTGGTAAATGCTGCGTAAATTAAAATGACCCAAACTGTATTAGATATTAAATAAACATTTAACAATTGTATGTAAAAGGTATCCCTAACCTTCTTTTTAATTATATATATATATCCTAATAGAATGGCAAAACCACTATATAAAATAAAATCTAATCGATACCCTCTTTCGATAACCTTTCCATCTAGTTTATTTGCATATAAGTTTTTAGTTCGAGTAGTATCTGTAAAATCGTTATACCCAATTAAATCTTGTATAAATGATTCTATACTATCCCCAAACAAGAATGAGAATATTACCATAAAAATCCAAATTCTTATTAATGCTTTTGTATTTGTAAATTTTAAAGTAATAAAATATGCTACAATTGGTAATAGGGCAGATTTATGAAATGAAATTGCCAATAACATAAAAATGGCCATTTTTATTTTTTTATCAACGATACTAAAAGCGTAAATTAAAAATGATGTTGCCAAACCATTTCGTATTCCATTAATCCCAAAACTCCAAAATGACATAGAAACAACAAATAAAGCCAAAGCATAAAAAGCATTTTTTTTAAACCATTTTTTAAATGCTAAATAAGGAGGGATTACATATAATAAAGCACAGGTAACATAAAATAATTGTATATTCATAAAATTTCCACATAACTTCATATACACATAAAAACCAAGATCCTTTGTAGCATCAAAATCACCTCCTGTACTTAAAGATTCATAAAGCCTTGTATATACACCCGTATCTCCAAAATAACGCCAATTGCCCCAAGGGTCTCTTAACCCAATAAATCCAATTACAACTATAAGTAAAATTGCACTCTTAAAATTCAATACCGATTTTGAATAACCATCAAGATTTGTATATTTAAATAAAGGCAATACCATAAGTAAAACACATAAACTTAAAATGAAATAATAAACAGAAGTATAATATTCAACAGGAATCATTCTTATTCTAAAATATTAAATAGTTGTTGGCAATAAATATCCCAAGTACAAGAACGCTCAACACGTTTCCGTGCTTTGACTCCCTGCTCTTTTAAAATTAATGGGTTATCAATCAATATTTTTATTTGATTAGCTAATTGTATCTCATTATCTTGTTCAATCAGCCACCCTCCATTATTCTGTTTAACAGCACTAGGTATCCCCCCTGATTTAGTTCCAATTACTGGAACACCACAAGCCTGTGCTTCTAAAAACACCAAGCCAAATCCCTCTACTTGGTTACTATTTGCTGTTTGCCGAGTACATAAAACAAATACATCTAAACTATTATAAAAATAAGGTAATTCCTTATCTGGCACAAACCCCTTGAATTTAACAATTTTTTCGAGCTTAAGATTTTCTACTTCTTTTTTTAATTTATTAAGGTATGGTCCAGTTCCTGCAATATGCCACTCCATCTTTTCTTTATATTCCTTTGACAAATTGTTTAATACACGTAGCACAAAATCGTGTCCTTTAAATTGCAATACCCTAGAAACTGTACCTAAAATTATTTTTTTATTTTTTTGGGTTTGGTTAGGTTTAAAATATTTATGATTTACAGCTAAAGGCAAAGCTGTAACAGTCGCTTTGGGGGACACTCTTCTATTGAGTTTTGCAGTATACTCACTATTAGCAATTATATTAACTTTATTCAACATCCTTTTTGCATACACAGGCAACCAAAACATTTTTCTAAATTTTGAAGCTCCAGATAACAGTTCTGCGCCATGGGAAAGAACATTTATATTCTTAAACCCTGATAATTTAGCTAAAATAACTTCTGGGTGCCATAATCCACATAATAAATAATATTCCTCTTTGTTCTTTATCGCAGATAAGTATTTTATAGCAGACAATTCCGTTTTTCCTCTTTTACTTGGTAAATATTTTACCTCAATATTATCATTAAAATTATATGGTTTTTGAGAGCTTGTATTTTTTCTAGTAATAACAATTACCTTTTCAAATTTATTAACGGCTCCTATTGCTATTTCATATGTAAGACGAGCGATCCCTCCATTGGAAGGTGGAAAATCGTAAGAAAAGATTAGTAATGTTTTATTTATCATAATTACTTAGCTTAACTGGTTGGCTTCCTAATCTTGTTCCTTCTTTTCTTGCCATTACATATTGTGCAAACAAGCTCATTTTTTTATAACTTACTGCATATGCCAGTACTAATTTTAATAAATATAAATGCGCTGTTATTTTATGATACCATTTTAAATGACGGGATATGATAAAACTTCGATTTCTAACCAACGAAAAAATATATTTATTAATATTTGGTACTCGACATCCTCCAGTTGCAGCTGCTAAATGAAATACATGTGCCTTGCTATTAAAAAACACTTGTGATTCATTTTTTTTTACACGTAAACAGAAATCCGTTTCTTCAAATAAGGCAGCACCTTTTGTTAAATGTTCATCTATACCATTAACTTTTATTAAAATTTCCTTTTTTACGGAAAAATTACCTCCCCCTACATGAATTATTTCTTTTTGGGCACTTAAATGAAAACCTCTAAAAGGAGTTGCTGTCCAATAATTAAAAGAACCAATTTTACAACTGAAATTCTCTTTAAACTTTTCAGTAATTCCTCCAGCGACAATCGCAATATTGGGTTGAACTATATACTTAAAATGTTCCGTTAGCAAATTCGTTTTACAGGTTATATCATCATCTAAGTACAAAATATAATCATACCTGCTTTGTTGCCACCCAAAATTACGAGCCTCTGGTAGACCTTTAAATTTTTCAATAAAATAATATCTTACAAAATCAAATTGTTCTGAATACTTCTTTATAAAATCGTCTTCTTGAGTAGATTGATCTACCATGATAATTTCAAAAGGATGCTCAAACTCTTGGACTACTAAACAATCTAAGGTTTGTTTTAAGTAATCAGTTCTATTTAAGGTGGGTATAACTACTGTTATTCCTTTCATTGTTATAAACTTTCAAAAACTTTTATAAATGATTTTACTTGTGAAGATGCCAAATATCGCTTGCAATAACTTTCGTTTATATTTTTTGCAGTGACATTACTTTCAATTACATCTCTTAATTTATTAATACTTAATTCATCATAATTTAAAAACACCCCTACATTAGCTTTATTAAGTTCACTTCTTGCTTCGCTTATATCGGGAATTATAGCTATTACTTCTTTCTTTAAAGCAATATAATCCACTAGTTTTGCAAAATTAGTCCACCATAAAGCAGTACTTCCACTAATTAAAAGCACAAAACGAGATTTCTCAACAAACTCATATAATTTGCTTTGTGGCATATGATCGTAAAATAAAACAAGATTTTCAATGCCCAATTCCTTTATGTAAGGTGTCACAACTTTCTTATTCACCTCTATTCTCCCAATAATAATTATTTTGGGTACTTGTTTTATATCCAAACCCTCAATAGTTCTTTTAAATAATTTAAAGAATTTGTCTTCATATTCTTTTAAATATTCACCAATAAACAAGAGTGTATTATCTTTTTCAATAACTGGTTCGGGAAGATAATCATCATCTAAACCAGTCGGTATAAAAGTAAATTTATCATTATATTTTCCTTCATATTGATCATGAAAAATTAAACCATATGAAGATGACAGTCCGGTTATTTGATCTGCGTATTTAAAAGTTAAATCCTGAATTTTTTTCTGTTTTAAATAAATACGATTATTGTCAGAATACATCCGTTTAGCATAAGTGATAGGGTCTCTAAAATCTGCTACCCAATTTATATTTGTTTGCTTCTTAAGAGAAATTCCTATCTTATTTGTAGTAAATGGCAAACAAGTTGTGTAAATAGTGCCAATATTTTCCTTCAAAATAATGCGTTTACCCAATTTTATAGCTGCATTTTCCCATGTCCAAAAACGATCTGGATTTTTAAGATGATTATTTAATAAATAATCATAAAATTTATTAAACAAACTTGGTTCTTTTCTCTTTGAAGTAACATCATTTAATGAAATCTTAGTATTGCTTTGATGCTTCATTGCCTTGAAAGTTCTGTCTTTACCTCCTATAGCCATTTTAAGCCCACGAATTGAGGGTTCTATATATCTTGCGCGGTGTATTGTTATACCCTCTAATTCCTCCAATAAATTTTTATCTTCATTGTAAGTATAATTAATATTGACCGTTAACACATGGACTTCCCAATTTTCTCTATGTAAATATTTTGCTAATTTATGTACCCTAAAAACCGCTGCATGTGTTTCTGGCGCAAAAAATGGGGTTATTAGTAATATTTTTTTATTTTTCATCTTGGTGTACTCAATTTAACTTTATAGATCACTTATTAAGAATTTAATAATTCTTATAAAATTGGTTAATAAACCTTTTCATATATGCAGTAGATGAAAAATTTACTTCTACATTTTTTCTTCCAAGTTGTCCAAGTTTAATAGCTGAGTCTTTGTCTTTAACAAAAGTTAACATTTTAACGGCTAAATCATACTCATTTAAAGATTCATATAAATGCCCACCTTCTTTATCCACTAAAACTTCTTTTATACCGCCACTATTAGGAAGTATTACAGGTAAACCCATAGCCAATGCTTCAATCGCGACTATACCAAAAGGTTCATAAGGTGCTGCATGACAAAACCCATCGCAATCAGCTAATATATCTTTTACATCTGGCCTATTTCCTAGTAATTTAATATAAGCTTCCATATTTAATTTTTCTATTAATTGCTGTAATTCTACTCTTTGTTCTCCATCACCACAAATTACTAATCCAACTTTATATCCTTCTTTATGGACATTAGCAATTGCTTTAATATTAATATCCATTCTTTTGTTAACCCCCTTTCCTAAAGTTCCAACTGCAATAAATAGAAAATCTACTTCAGGTTTTTCGTAAGTTGAATTCATCAAATTATTAGTAAGATCAAATTTTTTAATATCAACACAATTGTGGTAAACCTCTATTTTAGAATTTTTTATTTTATGAGTTTTATGTGTCCATTTTTTGTGTGTCTCACTACAAACTATGATTTTATTAAACATAAATTGTGAGATAAAATTAAAAAATCTAAACTTTAAGGTATTAAAATATATGTCCCCTTGTTCGAATCCTATTCTAGTCGGTGTTTTATTTAGAAAAGCAGCTGTATTTGCCAACAATCTACTCCAAGTTAAATGAGTTATAACAATATCTGGAGATTCATTTGATAAAAAATGATGTAATTCTTTAATTATTCTAACAAAGGATCTTTCTTTCATTAAATTTCTGAAATCAAACACTTTAACAGAAATAGCTTCCTTTTTAAACCAATCACTTAATTCTCCATCACCGAAAAGGGATACTACAATTATTTCGTGATTGGGATATAAAATTAAGTTTTCCTTACACATGGTAAACAAATGAGTTTGGGCACCACCCATTTTAAGTTCGTCTATAAAATGTATTATCTTCATCTTAGTCTAACTTTTTGAAGTATAAATCAAAAAAATTGTAATGTGAACAATCATTGAGTTTTTTCTTTTCTTAAATAAATTCTATTTAATTTAATATTTCTAATATTTTTTTTTAATGGTGGTTCGATAAAAAATGTCACTCCATAAGCTAAACAAATAGAAACAAAAACTGCTATAACAATACCAATATTTCTTAAACCAAAAGATTTGTCAAAATTATTTATAATTATATAACCAATATTTTGATGGACTAAATACAAAGGATAGGAGATCACACCTAAAAAAACTAAAATTCTAGAATTACCAAAAAATTTAAGCTTACCATAAACAAATAAATAAAACAGACCTACAATGGCTGAGAAGGTGATTAATAAAAATTTAATTGAATGACCTGGCTGGGCTATTTGATACATAAATAAACTCAAAACCAAATTACATATAATTAACGAGTGATAGTATTTTTCCTTTTTACCATTATAAATATTATAAAAAGAAATACCAATCATAAACAACAACACATAGTGTAGATTTAAAAAACGCCATAAGATTGGAATTGGCCAAAAGTAATGGATAAAACAAAGTATTAAGATAGGCACATTATAAACCAAAACATTATTTGTTTTATTAAAAACCATTAAAAAAGCCATTAAGCAATAAAATAACAATTCTGGTAATAATGACCAATAAGCACCATCCACATGTCTAAACTCAAAAAACTGATGCCACATTGTAAAATTTATAATAGTATCAAGCATTGGAATTTGTAATTGATTATAATTTAGTAGATACAAAATACTAATTGTAATTATTAAACAAATCCAATACGTTGGATATAATCTTATAAAACGCCTGTACAAAAATTCAACTGGAGATTTACATTTATTTACTGTTAATGTGATAACAAAACCACTTAATATGAAAAAGAACGGCACACCTAACCACCCTGCATGAAAATTAAATAATGAAGTTGTATCATAAATTTGATTATACCTTGTTGTATAGTGGTATATAACTACAGCCAAAGCTGCTATACCCCTAAAAGCATCCAATTCTTTAATTCTCATTTACGTTTTAAATTTAAAGCTTTATTTAATATTATTTCTTTCTCTTGAGAATTTATAGTAAACCATAAACCCCCTAAAAACACAAGGCTATATACTATCCCTTTAATTAAAAATAGCAACCAACTTACATCTGTTCCTTGAAATAATAAATAGGAAATTGCTGTTGTTGTAATGAGAAGTAATAAAAAAGGGATTAACGCATTTCTAAGATAAGTAAACATATTTATTCTTAATTGTTTGTGGTAAAAAATAGCCACCACCAATTGAAGTATTAAAAGTGCTGAGAAAATTCCATAAATCATACCATGTATTCCATATAGTCTAGATAAATACCCCCCTAAACCAATCCCTAAAACACTTAATAATAAAGAACTTAAAGATTTAAAACGCATTCGTTTTTTTGCTTCTAAGACCGCATGTGCATAGCCTTGTGATATAGGAATTATGTATGCTACCATTATTAATAACGCTACTAACCATGAGTCTTTGTAAATAGGCCCAACCCAGAGTACAATGAACTCTTGTCCTAATAATAAAAAAGCACCAAATATATATATAAGTAAGATTAATGTAACTCTAGACACACGCAGCATTTCTGAAGTTAATGTAATTGAGGAAGATTTATTATAAACAGATTTTACAGCTTTCGGAAGTATTAAACCATTAATAACGTTACCAAAAGTCATAAAATAAACGCCTAGTAATACACCAACTCCATATACCGCAACTGTAATGGTATTAGTTGTACTCCCCAGTATAATTTGACCTGACCTCCATTGAAATTGATAAACAAGGGCAAATACAAAAATCCAAATAGAATATCCGAAAATTTCCTTAATAAAAGAAAACTCAAATTGGTGTAGTTTAACTTTAACTTTTAAAATTTTAAATACATAATACATCGAAGCTAGAATAAACAAAAAATTCATAGCTGTGTCTAAGATTACTATACCTAAAGCGTCTGCACCAAAATACAAAATTGTTAAAACCATAATAGTTCTCAAAACATATTTTGCAATACTCAAAACTCTTGGGAATACAAAGTGTTCACGCCCATTGCAAATACCTATAAAAGCACCACCTGGTAACGTTATTGCTATATTACCAACCAAAATAAGCAGCATGGTTTTTGCTTTTTCCAACTCAGATGCCGTTAAAGAATCTCCAAAAAGACGATTTACATTTAAATACATGACTAAACCACCAATAGCAATTATCAAGCCTATTACCATATAAATCAGTAAACTTATTGCTAAAAAATTTTCTTGTCCTTTATCATCTTTCTGAGCTTGGTATTGGGCCACATAGCGCACAATGGCATTGTTTAAACCTAAATCTAGAATTGATAAATATCCTACAAAAGCTCCAATTAAAGTATATAAACCATATTCAGAATCTCCTAACATTTTAATAATAAAAGGAGTAACTATAATTCCTCCAATATTGGTAAGTCCAAGATGAAGATAGGAATAAAAAGCTCCTTTTTTTAATTGACTTCCTCCCATTAGTTATCTTTAATATTTGAATATAACACCAAGCCCTCCCCATTATAACTAGAGGCAATTAAAAACTGTACCTTCCTTTTAATCTCTCCTTCAATTTTTTCAGAAAGTTGATCTATATAGTCCGTGTTTAATTGTTTTCCTTCAATAATCACTTCTATGGTACCGGTATCCAAACCCTTGGCATAATCCCCAATAATGATTACCCGTTGTACGGCTCCCATTCTGTCCAATACCATTTTAACAATGGATTCTAAACCTAAGTATTGGTGTATGATTTTTTTTATGGTTTCAAATAAGGGATGTTTTGTATTGGCGCGATAGGTTAGCTTGTTTTTATCGGTTTCGGTTTCTAAATACCCCGCGTCACTAAGATTGTTTAATTCTTTTCGAATTGCGTTGGTAGACTCATTAAATTCTTTTGCCAATCCTCTTAAATAGCCTATGTTTTTTGGATTTACAAAAAACTTAGTCAATAAACGAATTCGGGTTTTAGATGTAATTAAGGTTTCTAACATAACAATAACGAGTAACAATAGTACTCATTTTTGTGCAAACATAATGTTTTTATCCTAAGAATAAAATATAAAATCTAAACACCTAGTTTTATAAAGACTTGTATTTTAAAGAAATACACTTATTGTTTATGCTTATTTTCTCTTTAAACTATGATCAATTTTATTAATATAGTTTTCAATAGTTCTTTCCTTTAAATAACTTAAAAACAAGGGTTTATTTTGGATTCTATAATTATCTTGATCTAAAGCTGTATTCATTGCTTTTTCTAGGCTTCCTTGATCATTGGGTTTTGCTAAAATTAAACCTGGAACCGTATCTATTTCACCCGCACAGGTAGTAGAAACAACCCTTTCATTTTGAGACATCATTTGTAATAATACATTAGGAAATCCTTCTACTCTAGAAGATATGATACAGACTTTTGCTTTTTTAAAATAGGGATACACATCCTTTACAAACCCAACAAGTTTTACATCTTCAATCAATCCCAGTTTATCAACTAAGATTTCCAACTCTTTTCTCATTATTCCCTCTCCAAGTAGGATTAGTTCTAAATGAGGATGTTTTTCTTTTAAATTTTTAAAGGAACGTATGAGTACATCAAATCCCTTTACTGGTATTAACCTTCCTGCAGAAACGATATATTCAGAATCTTCAAAACCAATGTTTTCATTTTGAATTTCATTAGAAGGAAAAAAGAAAGGGTTTTTAAGGCTTACGATATTTGTTCGATTATTTAGATATGGTAAATTTTTAACAAGGCCTTCCTTCATCAAATTGGTTTGTGTTATGAGAAGGTCTATATTTTTATATCCAAAATAATAAGCCAATCTATATTTAAATAATTTAAATCCTTTATAGGATGAAAATATAGAAGAGGATTCTCTAGCAATAAAACTCTTTTTTCTAATAATTCTTAAGTTGATCATTAACCCAATCCATGCATTCATATTTACATGGGTGGAATAAATCCGATCAAACATTTCTCTATTCTTACAAAAATAAAATACCATGCTAATGATATTGCTATTAAAATAAGTAATCGAAAATAAATTGGAATCTAGTTCATCAAAATAGTGGGTCTGTTTCTTTTTAAAAATAAAATAATGCACTTTAATCCCTTTTGATATATAATTTCTGGATATCTGTTTTAGAACCTGTTCTGCTCCTCCTGGAAGATCCGAAATTGAAAATATACCTATCACCTTACTTTAATTTATTTATTTCAATTGTTTTCATTACCCTTTGTTTTATTTAGAAAGGTATTTCTTTATTTATTTGCCATCTATTAAATATCGTGGTATTGATCTTTAATTTTCTTTTTATAAAAATAACCATCAAAATATTTTGTAATACAAGTACAAAACTAAAAACTAATGCTGCACCTATTACATCGTAATAATAAATAAGAGGAACACTTATCACAGCACTTATTAGCATCATTTGGAATTGATTTTTTGAGAAATATTTTTGATTCCCGGTCATATTTAAAACTTCACCAGCTGGGCCTGCCATCGCGTTTATTAATTGTCCAATACATAAAATCACCAAGGGAATGTAGGAAACTACATAATCACTTCCAAAAAACATATTTAAAATAGGTTTGCCGAAAAGTATAAATACTATCGCAACAGGGAATGAAAAAATAAAAGCTATTAATGTAGTTTTAGTCACTACTCGTTGAAAGGTTCTTCTTTGATTACCCTCAAACAATGAGGAGAAATAAGGTGAAATTGCTGAATTTAAAGCTCCCAAAGTATACGAAACCAATTTAGCTCCCCGCAAGGCTATATCAAAAATAGCCACGGCTTCAACCGTTCCAAAAATCACTAATACATAGATTAATAATTTAGATTTTATAGCTTTGGTCCCACTAGTTATTGAAAAGGGTATTGCCTCTTTAAACCAGAATTTATTCATAAAGGTAGGCTGTACGAATTTCAATTGATTAAGGAGCTTCTTTTTTAAAAACAAATAACCTATAAAAAATGCTATTAAAGCTGCGATACTGTGATAAATCATAGCATTTTGAGGCGCTAAATTTATATCGAAAAAATATACAGTTAATAGCAAACCACAAAAGAAAAAATTACGCAAAAAAGTCTCAGGTAGTTGACCTAAGATTATAAATTTCAAGCCTCTTAATGTTGCAGCTCTTAAGGATCCAAATACCAAAATAGGCAAAAGTATAAGGGCATACCAAAATGTTTCAATAACATTATCGGAATAACTTTTCCACCATAATAAATAGGAAATAATAGCAACTAAAAGAGTAAGTAAATAAGTAATAAGCACTAATTGATTAGATCTTATTAGAAGTCCCTTAATTGCAGGTTTATTATCGGTAACTATATATTTTGAAATATATCTTGTGATCAAACTAGGTAAACCCAAAGATACTGGAACAGTCACGATGTTTATTGTAGTAAATGCAAGAACATAAATACCAAAATCTTTTACAGACAAAAGATGGGTAAGCAATATTCCGTTTAAAAGAGCAAACAATGCAGATAAAAACTTGACCCCTAAACCACCAATAGCTGCAATCTTTATATGCTGGCTATTAACAAGCTTTAGAATCTTCATTGGGGAATTTATTTAATACTATCGATTAGATTTCTGTTTTTCAAAATACACACTTAATCCAACTAAAAATTAATAAATCCTCTACTAGTTAGCAATCAACTAGATCAATCAATAATTTGTAGAAATTGCAGTGTTGTTTTATGTTGACAATATAACTTAAATCGGTGGTAAATACAATATGATTAAAATTCTAACCTTTGAAGTTAATCAACTTTCTACATTATAAAAAAAGAGTACTAAGCGCAGTCATTTTATTTGCACCAATTATTAATTAAGAGATTTTAATACCAATCTGCATGATTTTTATTCTCTCCAATAGAAAAATTTAAACCTACGGTAAAGTTAATAAATCCTCCAGAGGTTCCTTTATAATCAGGATCAATTAAAGTACCGCTATAATTATAGTGTTGCTTAAAACTTAAAATATAACTTAGGTCTGTAGTAATAGAAATACGATCTGCAACTTTAAACAGTGGTGTAATCCCAATTATAAAATTACCGATTCTCTCCGAATTGTCAATACTTTCTGGTTGAGCGAATGTTAACCCAAGTCCAGAATGAGCTTGAATTTGGAAACTTTGCTGTCTATTAAAAGTAATATTAAATACTTGAGTTAAATTAAAAACTGCTTCTACTCCAATTCTGTTGAAAGTAAGTCCTAACTCACTTGTATTTTTATCCTGAAAACGATCGTATGCATAACTTAATTTAAATCCATAAAGTTGGCTTATCATATAACGACCTCCAATATCAAAATGCTTAAACCCCGAAAAATCTCCTGTATTAAATCCTGTATTATCTGATGGAGATAAAGGATGATTCAATCCAAACGAGGTTTCAATAGAAAATTTATTGAATTGATCATTGTTTTGTGCAAAAGCAATAAGAGAGTATAGAAAAGCTATGATTAGGGATAATTTTTTCATAAGTAATATAAATTTGGGATTGCTAATATAAAGTTATCTTAAATAATTACTGTTTTTTTAAATTAAAATTAAAGAATCATACCAGCGGCCACAGTCTCATGAGTAGTGTCGTCTATTAAAGTAAAGCTTCCTGTGATTCGGTTATCTCTATATTCATCGATCATTAAAGGACGAGTAGTTCTTATTGTAACTCGAGAAATATCATTCATTTTTAACTCTTTATCCTCCTCATTTCTATTGTAGGTATTGATATCTATTTTATACATCACATTTTTAATCATCGCTTTTTGATCATTAGAAGTATGAAGAATAGTGTATTTAGTACGTGGTCTTGCAGGTGAATTATTTAACCAACAAAGCATCGCATCAAACTCTTGTTTAGCTTCAGGTTTATTATTCGTTCTTACAATCATATCCCCACGACTAATATCTATATCATCTTCTAATGTTAAGGTAACAGACATTGGTGCATATGCTTCCTTAATTTCCCCATCTATAGAATCTATTGTTTTTATTCTTGAAGTAAATCCCGATGGTAAAACCGTTATTTCATCATCTGGTCTAAAAATTCCACTTGCTATTCTTCCCGCATACCCTCTATAATCAATATAACCCTCACGTTGGGGTCTTAATACCAATTGTACAGGAAAACGTGCATCTATTTTATTAATATCACTACTAATATGCATGTTTTCAAGAGTAAATAATAAAGGAGCTCCCTGAAACCAATCCATGTTTTCACTCCGTTTTACCACATTATCTCCCAATAAAGCACTAATCGGTTTAAAACGGATATCTTTTATTAGTAATTTCGATGAAAATTCTTCAAACTGAGTAATGATATTATAATAAACTTCTTCTGAAAAATCTACCAAATCCATTTTATTTACACATACAATAAGATGTGGAATATGTAATAAAGAAGCGATAAAGGCATGTCGCTTGGTCTGTTCAATAACCCCATGTCTAGCATCTATAAGAATAATGGCAACATTTGCTGTTGATGCACCCGTAACCATATTTCTTGTGTATTGAATATGTCCAGGAGTATCTGCTATGATAAACTTACGTTTAGGAGTAGTAAAATATTTATAAGCAACATCTATTGTTATACCCTGTTCTCTCTCATCTCTAAGTCCATCTGTAAAAAGGGCCATATCTATTCCTTCGTGGCCCTTTTTAATACTTGTTTTTTCAATGGCTTCTAATTGATCTTCAAAAATTGATTTTGAATCGTATAAAAGCCTTCCTATTAACGTGCTTTTCCCATCATCTACACTACCTGCAGTAGTAAAACGTAATAATTGATTGGTATCTAATTGCATTTGCTCTTTTCTAAACTATTAAAAATATCCTTGTCTTTTTCTGTCTTCCATAGCACTTTCAGATCTTTTGTCGTCTGATCGGTCACCTCGTTCTGTTTTACGCATAACTGATACCTCCTTTGTGATTTTTTCTAAGGTATCTGCATCAGATTCTATTCCTCCTGTAATAGTTATATCACCTAGAGTTCTAAAACGTATTTTTTTATTATGAATTTCTTCTCCTTCCTCTAATTTTAAATATTCAGAAACAGGAATCCAAGAATTACTTCTAAACACAACGTCTCTTTGATGTGCAAAATAAAGTGATGGGATTTTTATATTTTCTCTTTGTATATAATTCCAAACATCCATTTCGGTCCAATTACTAATAGGAAATGCTCTAAAGTGTTCTCCTTCAAAATGTTTTCCATTTAAAATATTCCATAATTCTGGACGTTGATTTTTTGGATCCCATTGCCCAAAATCATCACGATGTGAGAAAAAACGCTCTTTTGCTCTTGCCTTTTCTTCATCTCTCCTACCGCCACCTATAGCACAATCTACCTTATGAGTTTCAATAACATCTAATAATGTTGTAATTTGAAGTACATTTCTGGTAGCATTCTTACCTTTTTCTTCGGCAACACGACCATTATTTATTGATTCCTGTACAGATCCTATTATTAATTGAACCCCTAATTCCTCAACCAAATCATCTCTAAATTGTATCGTTTCAGGAAAATTATGTCCCGTATCCACATGCATAAATGGAAATGGAATTTTTGAAGGGTAAAATGCTTTTTTGGCTAAATGTGCTACTAGAATTGAATCTTTACCCCCAGAAAATAATAGTACTGGATTTTGAAATTGAGCCCATACTTCTCTAAGTATATAAATAGCTTCAGACTCTAATTCATCTAAATAATTTAAATAATATTTACTCATTTTTTAATTTTAATCTAATTTAGGTTCTATCTTTTTTAAGATTAGTTTTACAGATTCTACTACAGTCACCTTAGTTGTATCTATATGTATATCTGGATTTTCAGGGGCTTCATAAGGTGCATTTACACCCGTAAAATCTTTAATTAATCCTTTACGTGCTTTCGCATACAATCCCTTTACATCCCTACGTTCACATTCTTCAATCGGTGTGTCCACAAATACTTCAACAAAGTTAACATCTTTAACTGTGTTTTTAATCATTTTTCTATCCTCTTTGTATGGAGATACAAAGGCCGCTAAAACTACCAAACCAGCATCAATCATTAGATTTGCAACCTCAGCTATACGACGAATATTTTCTTTTCTGTCTTCAGGAGAAAAAGCTAAATTGCTATTTAATCCCCTTCGTACATTATCTCCATCTAAAGTATAGGTATGAATTCCTTTTCTATGTAATTCAACTTCTAACGCATTTGCAATAGTAGATTTTCCAGAGCCTGATAATCCAGTAAACCATAGTAAAAAAGCATGATGTCCATTCTGTTTAAACCTCTGCTTCTGACTAATATTAAATTGATGTGGAATTATATTTTCCATTATTTAATGTTTTATTTTAAACCATAATCAATTCTATTCCAAACTCGCTCGTGAATATAAAACAAAATCATTTTAGTTATTATTTCGGTTAAGCCTATTTTAAATCCTGTAAAGGGATTTCCTGTTACTAACCAAGATATAACTATCGTATCTAAGGTACCAATCCCTCTCCAAGAAAATGTTTTTAACGCATCTCTTTTTCTACTATTTATAATCTTATTATTCTTATCAAGGTTTATTCTAAACCAAATACGTTCATGAAAAAAATACAAAATCATTTTTGTAAAAATCTCAATTGCCCCAATTTTTAATCCAAAAATAACATTTCCCGTAATAACCCACGACAACACAATGGTATCTAAAGTACCTATAAATCGCCAAGATAGAGTCTTGACTAAAATCCTTTTTTTAAGATTATTCCTCATTAATTTTTACCAGGAAATATGGATTCAATAAATTTTCTTTATTGTATTGTAGGGGTTCTTTTGTATTGTTATCGATAACCATTACTCCAGAAGCTTGACAAATTGCCTGCCCTGCAGCGGTATCCCATTCCATTGTAGGTGCATATCGTGGATAAATAGTTGCTTCCCCTTCAGCTACTAAACAAAACTTTAATGAACTTCCTTTTGATACGATTTCTACTTTCTTTTTTGCTGAAATTTCTGAAATAAATGCCTTTGTATCTTCATTTAAATGAGATCTACTCCCCACAATTTTCACTATTGAAGGATTTTCACTTTGAGGTTTAATTTCTGATGCTTTACTTAAAATATAATCTATAGAAATATTTTCGTCTTCTAGATCAATTCTATAAGAAGCAGTTGCGTCTTCATTAGTAAAGTACAAAGTTTTTGATACAGGAACATAAATCACCCCCAAAATTGGATTTCCATTTTTAACCAATGCGATATTTACAGTAAACTCTCCATTACGTTTTATAAATTCTTTGGTACCATCTAGTGGATCAACTATCCAACAGGTGTCCCAATCTTTTCTTTCAGAATAATCTAATTGCTTGTTTTCCTCACTAATTATAGGAATGGATGTCTTTATTAGATAACTATTAATAACATCGTTGGCATTCTTATCAGCTTTTGTAAGTGGCGAACTGTCTCCTTTTATTTCAACATTAAAATCATTAGAGGAATATACCTCTAAAATAGCCTTACCTGCGTCTAGGGAAGCTTGAATTGCAATAGAGAGATTTTGTTTCATATTCTTGAGAATTAATTAGTGCAATACTACAATATTTAAGAGTTATTGGTATTATAATATTGTTACAAACTTACCCCCAAACCAAAAGTAATTTGAGTACTTTCCTCACTGGCAAATAATCCCAATTGTGCGGATATAGAATCTAAAATATTCAACCAAAAACCACAACCAATATCATCATGCCAAACACTAGAAGATTCATTTTTTAACCAAACTCTACCGATATCATATCCCCCAAACACTCCCAATTGAATTGGAAATAGACTTGTTCTAATTTTGTTAAAACTATATCTTATATCTGCCCCAAAAGCTAAAGAACTATTCCCTTGAAATCTTTGTTTTCTATAGCCCCGCAATCCTGAGGTAGCACCTAATTGTGCCGCCTGAAAAAACTCAAAATCATTTCCTAAAATAAATTGTCCTTGAGCCATAGTTTTTAAAACCAATTTTTTGTTTTTTGTAAGGGGGTTATAAAATTCTAATTTAGGATAAATATATCCATAGGCTTTTTCTAAACCTTTAATATTGGAACGAACCCCTGTTTTAAATTCAACATTCATCCCTTTTTTTGGATTTGCAACTAAATCATAACTGGAATATTTATAATCTAAATTCAAATTTAAATAACCAAAATCTTGATCAAAATATTCTGAGTTGTTTGAATAATAATCTGTGATAAAACGACCTTCCGTTGGCTCTACTTCTACTTTTTCAACAGTAAAATTTATCCCAAGCTCACTACCATAAAATCCTTTCTTTAAAACTCCAATATTTCCCTGTAATAACTCTGTTCTAACTCTGTTATAATCCATCCCCAGCTCATCATCTGGATTTTGAGTTTCATTTCCGAATCCAAAGAAGTTCAAGGTATAATTGTCATTTGTAAAATGAAAACCTGTTATAAAATCCCATTTTCCGAAGGTTTGTGTAAAACTACTTTCAAATTTCAAATCAAATCCCTGAGTTGCAAAATAATACCCTGCATCCACCGTGAATTTTCTATAATAAGGATTGTTTTTAAAACCTTTTATGGTATAAGTGTCTTTTAGTTTTATCTGAAAACCATCATCGGGGTTGAACCCTATAAAGGGAATGATCGAATTTACCTTTGTAATTTGTTTGGTGTAATCGTATACATTATTCTTATAGATATCCTGAAATTTAAATACTGCAGACCCCTTTTCAACTATAGTGTTGGGCTTACTTTTATAATCATATATTTTAATTCCTCGACCATTTTTTACAGTGTAACTATCATTATTCTGCCCACCGATGATTCTGGTATAAATTGGTTTTTTCCCAGATCCATTAACTTCAATTTGATCTTTATCATCTAGTGCATATACCCATATTTCTTCGGTTTCATTAGAATTAACAATTCGTTCTTTATAAGGTTTTTCTATTTTTCCCTTTTTAATTCTAGAAATGGAAATCTTAGTTTCATAATCACTTCGAGTAATTTCAATAAAATCATCCTTATTTGTTCCTGTAATAACCACAAGGTTTATAAAATGGTCATAATATCTTGTTGATAGATCCACAATATTTGCTCTTCGCTCTTTTAATTTTTCTATAATTTGAATGGCGGTTGAATCTTGCATTTCAACAGGAAGGCTAGAAAATGCTTCGTCTATAACCTCATCAGTAACATGTTCTTGGATGTATTTTGCCTGTTTTACCCATTCCTCCTTATACGAATTTTGAAGTAAGGCACGATCTAATTTAATTCCAGATATAGTAATCCATTTTATGTTTTTATTACTTTCTCCATACACCTGAAATTTTCTTAGGTCTGGAACTATAAATTTTAATATATCGAACATAGTTCCATCAAATTTTGAAAAAGCCTGATCTCGATCTCTAGGAATTGGACGATACATCACTTTATCATCTGAAACATTGAAACGTGCCCATTTCCATTGATCGGAATGACGGTCCCAATCACCAATTAACATATCAAAAATTCTAGCTCTTATATGCGAAGCCTCATCAACTTGGTATTTTTCATCTTTTAAAATGTTTTCCAATACATCTTCAGTACTTTCTATCGCATCAGGTTTTCCAAAAGAAGCCAAATCCAAAAAAGTGTCGTCGGGGTGCTCTTCAATAACATAAAGGTCATCTCCGTGATCGGTATTAAAATTATTAATAAAAGCGTGTTTTGGAATATATATTAATTTTGGATTGGTATGGTAAAGACCTATTGCGTCAGATAATTCTGGGATTGTAAGATTTGCAAAAGGATGACTTGAAGTAAATAAATCCAATGCTAATTCTTCAGAATACGTATTTTTTAGATCTTCTTTTATAAAAACATTGGTAAATGCTGCGGCTTGTAAAAACTGCAAGGCACTCTTTTTAACTGCTCTAATTACATAAATTTCCCCTTCTTTATTAATTACTTTAATCGATCTTGTTTGAAAGCCTCCTCCTCTTCTCAATAATTTCATACCACCATAAAGCGTGTCTAAGGTTGCTACTGGAACGGTAATATTAGTTCCATATAGATCTCGATAATGATCTCCCCACAACCAAGTGAAGGATTTTGACTTTTGGGTTAATTCATTTGGATAAACTGTAGTAGTTATAGTTGAAGGAAAATTTGAAGCCAATTTCAAAGTATCATACGGTTTTTCAGTTTCGTATATGGTATGTTCATATATTAATTCAGGTTCTCCATTTTTAGCAGAATAATAATTTACTTTAGAACTCCCATCCCTATAAACATCCAATACCGCAAACCCTTGGCCCCCATAAGAAAATAGACCATCGCTTCCTAATGACACTGGATATCCTTTAGACCCTGCTCCCGAAACAATTTGATTTACTCCATCATTTTCTATATATTGTAAATTATGTTCATGTCCCGACACAAAAATCACTTTCTCATTACCCTTTGCCAAAGTAGTGATCTGCTGCATTAATTCCTGATAGAGGTTATTACTAACATCTTGCTCAGAAACCCCTCCAACAGATCGCAATTGAGCGGTTATACTCCCTAGAATTGGTAGTGGAAGATTATCTTTAGCGGGATAAAAATGCTTTTTAGGATCAAAATGCCCCCCATGATATCCATTGGTATATGCAGGGTGGTGCATTGCTACCACCAGAGTCTTTTCATTGCTTTTAGCAAACAAGCTTTTTAATTCAACAAAAAAATCATGTTTGGTTTTAATATCACAATCATCATTCATGGTTGGATGTTGATCCCAATCTTCCAAGTACCATTCCGTGTCAATAATCACAAGGGTAATTTTGTCTGTAATATTTATTTTTTCGATTGGGCATCCGTTTTCTGGTTGAAAGGCATTTTTGTCATTTAAAGCCTTTTCAATATATTCTTCTTGGCGTTTTAATCCTTTTAACCCGTCACTATACCATTCATGATTTCCTGGAATAAATAAAACCCTACCATTAAAATCTTTTACAGCTTCAATTTGCACACCTAACCTATGCTCAGATAATTCACGGGTTTTATCATTTTTGGAGGGCATTCCTTTTTCATAAATATTGTCCCCAAGAAAGATGGTATAATCATTTTTGGTATTGGTTTTTTGTATATATTTTTCAAAGGCTAATAATCCATCGGTGCTTTCTCCTTTTTCAGCACCGCCAGCATCTCCAATTAAATAAAAAGATGTTTCAATTTCTTTATCTTCAATCTTTGAAGGAGTTACATCGTCATAATCTCTATCATTATATTTTTCATTCCCATCTGTATATTGAGCTTTATAAGAAGAACAAGCAGAAAATATTATTACAATAAAAAAGGTTATAAATTTGTTATTATTTTTCATATAATTACTTACTCTTTATTTTTTAGTAAATTGTAAATCTAATTCAACAGGATGTCGCATTTAATTGATAAAGCTATAAACTTCGTAACAAATCTTTTAGAAAAAGAACTGTCAGCCAATTGTTTATATCACAATCTAACGCATACCATGCGTGTTTATAAAAGTACAAAAGAAATTATAGAAAATTCTTCTCTTTCTGAAGAAGAAAGAGAAATCCTCCAGCTTGCAGCTTTATTTCACGATACAGGCTATATTCAAGGATATAAAAATCATGAAGCGGAAAGTGTAATAATTACAACAAAGTTTTTAAATGAGAATAAAGTTGAACCCTCCATAATTAAAAGGATTTCAGAATGCATTTTGGCAACAAAACTAGAGGTAAATCCTAAAAATGAATTGGAAAAAATAATTCGTGATGCAGATTCTTCTCACTTTGCAAAAGAATATTTTCATGAAGTAAGTGAATTATTACGACAAGAATTTAAAGCTAGTCTAATGTGCAATTTTAGCAAAAATGAATGGCTAACCGAGAATATCGCTGTATTAAAATACAAACATACATTCTATACAGATTATGCTATTAAAAACTGGAATCCAATAAAAGAAGAATTTATTACAAAGATGATTGAAGAAAAAGCTGCTAGAAAAAAAATGAAAGAAGACGAAAAAAAATTAAAAAGCGAGCTTAAAAGTGAAAACCCAGAAAGAGCTATACAAAGTCTTTATAGAATTACCTTAAGAAATCATATAAAACTGAGTGATATTGCAGATACCAAAGCGAATATATTACTTTCTATAAACGCCATTATTATTTCTATTGCTTTATCTACTTTAATTCCTAAACTTGATAATCCTTCTAACCATCATTTAATTATACCTACAATAGTGTTTTTATTATTTACAGTAATTACTATAGGATTATCTGTTATTGCAACACGTCCTAACGTTACCAGCGGAAAATTTACAAAGGAAGATGTTGAAAATAAAAAAGTGAATCTTTTATTTTTTGGAAATTTTCATAAAATGAGTTTGGATGAATATGAGTGGGCAATCAATGAAATGATAAAAGATAAAGAATATATTTATTCCTCCATGACTAAAGACCTTTATTTCCTAGGATTAGTGTTACATCGCAAATATTCCATATTACGATTCACCTATTTTTTCTTTCTGGCAGGTATTATAGCTTCACTTATAGCCTTTGCTTTAGCGGTCCAATTTGCAAATAATTAATCTAATTCTTTCATTAAGTCTTCATAGGTATAATATTCCTTCTCTGAATCATTTTCATGGGAATACAACAAGCTTACTCGCAATGCCTTTAATCCTGTTACTCCTTGTAAGTCTTCAACTTCAACAATTTCTACATCGGTATCCAATTGTTTTTTAGACTGTAAAAAAGAAATATACCTTAAATACTCTACCTCATCTTCTTGATGAGAGTAAATAATAGATATTTTACCAGGTTGAGTCACCCTTTCTTCCGTTCCTTTTATAAAGGATTTATCCACTCTTTTTTTGAACACTTCATAACGTGCATTGTAAGTGCCATCCACATCAAAACGTTTTTCATCCATTCTAAATCGCAACGATATTGGGTTGTTAAATACCAAAATCATGGATGCAACATCTAATGGAATGGGTAATTTTTCTTTTAAGGAATAGTAATTATTCTCCATTTCACACATCGCTTGTAATTGCCATAACCTCAGGTTATACAAATAGATAATATTAAAATCATCAGGGTTTTGTGTGATTGAATCACCTATATATAAATTATGTTCTACTCCATCTGTCTTAAATCGTTCGTAATAATGAGGAAACATGTGTTGGGCTTCCACTTGTTTATGATCCAATAATGACGCCATATTTTTATTAATCATCATCACAGTATCATCATAATCTTTACGGTTTTTATATGCAAAACCTGATTTAGTACAATCTAATGAACAATAATTCCCTAACAACTCATTATACAAATTGCCTTTATTTCTTAAATGGTCAAAAAGAGGGAAAATAATTTCATCTAAAAATTTTACAACTTGATGTTCACTATCTACCAATAAATGCTGATCAAGCTCTTTTAAAAAACTATTTATTCTATGTTGATATTGTTCATAGATTAATAAGGGTTCAATTTTACCAACCTCTTGAATCAATTTTAATACAATATTTAATTGAAGTGATAAATCTTTTTTAGTTGCATCGTTCCTAGCTTCAGAAGATCCTTTAATATCAACTTGGCCATATAAAGGATATACGTTTTTAAAACTAATCTCTTTAAATACTGCTGTTTTCCCTTCTACAGTTTCTGAATAATAATGTTTTGCCTCTTTTAAAAATTTCCAATGAACACTGCTATGTATCGAAGTACATTCATCTTGAATAATTAATTCTAGATCATTGATTAATTTTTCTTTAGATCGAACTACAAAATCTATTAAAAAAGGCATGATGTCCTTTAATTTATTGGCATTAATGGTGTTGAGCTCATTAGGATTAGGTGAAACTAATTCTAGCACACCCAGTACTTTCCCTTGATCTACGATAGAAGCAAATAAAGCACTTTGAATATTTTGATCTTTTAGTTTTTTATAAAGTGCATTGTCTGGATATTTTTTATAATATTTATTTACATCGGTAATATTATACTGCTTTTGATCTTTAAACAACACAGAATAGGAACGGTCACAAAGCACTTCTTCACTTAATTGAAATTTTTTTCCATTTAATAAATAACTATGACTAATTAAATTTTCAAAAGTTTTATCTTCATCATTATAATCAGAAAAGCCAACTTTTATACTTTTTAAGTTAAATAAGGATCTAAAAATATTTTCAAATTTATTATGCTTAGTATTGGTTTGATCAATTTTACTTAATAAATGTGTTTTAAAGTCAGATATAGAAGTATCCACGGTAACATCAAACATATTAGCGATTACAAACCCTTTAAAAGCCCAGGACTGAGGTGGAAATAATTCCATCCAAACCTCTATATTGTTATAGTTTTCAAGTAATCTATCTACATCTTCCTTAGAAATATCTTTGGACTCATTAGTTTTCTCTATACTAACAAAGTCTGCATTATATAATATTCTATAACTTCTCATAATCCCATTTATATCTGGGATATTATAATAAAATGGTCTTTTAAAATCTACCTTATAACCATAATAGGCACCTAAAACAATACTACATCCCATAATGTAAAACTCATCACTATTAAAGTCCATAAGCTCTAAGGAGTAGTTTTTACCAGCATTTGCTAAAATATCATCATAACGCTTTGAAGTTTTAAAAAACTCATTATGAAAAGGAAATGAAGCTACTTTTATTTCATTTTCACCTAATATAGATGAAAATAAATCCTCCAAAATTAAATCTATTTGAGGAACCATTTTCTTTACTTCAGCATCTGTTTTTATTCCATCAGATAATATTGGAAACTCCTCAGCAATAGCAATTACTTGCTTTGCGCGTTCTTTTAACAGTACATTACTAGAATCAAGATTAGTTCGATACTTATCAAACAGTTTATTAAAACTAAGCTCGATCGATAACGGAAAATTGTCTTTTTGTGTTTTCATAGTAACCCTCTAAAATAATTGGTGTAAAATTACGCAATAATAAAATAATGGTGAATCTTAAGACATTTATTAAAAAATTATTTCTAATAAGACTTTCAATAAGTAAATAATACTATTATTTTTGTCCAAACAAATTATCTATTATGAGACGTATTTTAGCCTTATTGCTTACACTATCCATTATTTCGTGTACTACAGACAACACCAATTATGAACTAAAAGGGAATGCTTTAGGATTTGCTGATGGTACTAAAATAATTGTTTATACCGTATCAGACAATAATCAACCTAAAACAATTGATACCTTAACGGTAACCAATGAATCATTTACTGGCATATATCCTAAAAGTGAAAATCTATCTATAAATTACCTTCAAGTAGAAAAAACGAAAGGGAACATCTTGTTTTTTCCTGAAAACACCAATTTAAAAGCAACTTTATATAAAGATAGTTTGACATCTTCCTTTGTAACTGGAAGCCAACAAAATGATTCCTATAAATTGTTTAATGAAAAATTAGTTTACTTCAATAAACAAAAAAGTATAAACATTGAAGCTTATAAAACAGCCAGAAGAGAACAAGATAATTTATTAGCAGCTGATCTGAAAAAACAAAGTTCTATTATAGCTGAAACTGAAAAAAACTATAAACTTCAATTTATTTCAGAAAATTCTAATTCCCTTTTTGCTGTTTTATTACTTACCGAAATGGTAAGCCGAAAAGAAGTAAATGCAGCTGAAGCTACTGAAATTGAAAAAAACCTAAGCCCCAAAGTTGCTGCTACTACAAGTGCAACTTCACTTAAAAGTATGATTACTAGTATGAAAAAAGCAGATGTAGGTAGTGAAGCTCCAAACTTTACAGCTCCTACACCTGAAGGTGATATGGTTTCATTAAACGATGTTTTAGGAAAATATACCATCATCGATTTTTGGGCATCCTGGTGCAAACCCTGTCGAAGAGAAAATCCAAATGTGGTGAGAGTATATAATGAATACCATGATAAAGGTTTAAATATTATTAGTGTTTCTCTAGACAAAGCTGGACAAGAAAGCAGGTGGATTAAAGCCATACAGGACGACAAAATGGACTGGCATCATGTTTCTAACTTAAAAGGCTGGAGCGACCCTATTGCAAGAACCTATAATGTTCGCTCTATTCCAGCTACATTTTTATTGGATGAAAAAGGAAATATAATCGCTAAAAATCTTAGAGGAAATGCTTTAGACGCAAAAATAGCATCACTCTTAGGAAATGATTAATTCAGTAAAAAACTAACATTTACTTTAGCTTTTATTTCAATTTCCCCTACTGAAATAGTTTGTTGATTACTTCCAGAAGAATCAGAAGACATTGACATCTCTACCTTTCTATTTAAGGGTCCTGGAAAACTATTATTTGTAAATTCACTAATAGATATTGCTTTTCCAATAGATTGGTTTAACACCGCGGCATATTCTTCAGCTTTCATTTTAGCATCTTGCATGGCTTTAATTCGAGCTTGTGATTTTAATTCCTTTTCTTTTGAAGTTGAAAAAGATATACCAACAATCCTATTGATACCACTTTCTAATAAACCATTCATTAAGTTTTCATATTTACTCAAATCTATAAGTTTTATTGAAATGGATTGATTGGCTATATAATGATAGGTTTTTGTTTGGTAATCATAGTTTTTATTAAGCCTAATGTACTGTGTTTTTACATCAGAATCGTTAACACCCATACTTTTAATAAAAAGTAAAACATCATTTATTAAACGATCATTTTTTTGTTTTAATTCTTTAGGGCTTTGTCCTGTATTTTCAACTTGAACATTTATAGTTACTTCATCTGGAATAATTTTAACAATTCCTTCTCCAGTAACATCTACGGTGGGTTGGAAATTAGTTTTTTGCGAAATAACAATATTGCTTAACAAGCAAAATAAAATTAGGTGTAGGACTTTCATAAATTAAAGAATTATATTTTTTTTAGTTTCATTAAAACAAACAATAACAATAATGGTACCGCTAATAATAAAACAATCCATAATTGTGTGTCGATCAAATTAGGAGCAAAAAGTATGGTTAACACATAACCTGCTAAAGCACCACCAAAATGAGCATCATGACCAATATTCCCTAAGCTTTTCTTCATTCCATAAATAGAATATAACAAATAAAGAGTACCGAATACCCAAGCTGGAATTGGTATTGGTATAAAAAACAAATACAAACTCATCTCTGGATAAAAAAGTATTGCTGAATATAAAACCCCCATTACTGCCCCACTTGCGCCAATGGCACTGTAATGATATTCTTCTTTATGGAAAAAATAGGAAAGCAAATTACCAACGAGTAAACTTGCCAAATAAAGTATTAAGAATTTAATATAGCCCATCGAATAAATGACAACATCTGCAAAAAAGTAAAGGGTAAGCATATTAAAAATTAGGTGTGAAACGTCTAAGTGCAAAAACCCAGAGCTAATCATTCGTACTTGTTCCCCTCTTCTTATCCCTCCAATATTGAACTTATACTTTTCAAAAAAAGAAAAATCCTTAAATCCCCTTATCGAAATAATAACATTAGCTACAATAATAGCCAATGTCGCAAAATGTATGTTTTCCATTAATTATCTACTTTATTTATGTGATAAAATTAGTTAGTTTTGTGCTAACAAAAAAGTTTAAATTTTTCAAAATTATGCAATTATTTGCTTACATATTAATTTACCCATTTATTTGGTTACTCTCCTTACTTCCTACAAAGATTCTTTATATGTTTTCTTCTATATTGTTTCTTTTAATATTTTATGTTTTTGGTTATAGAAGAAAAGTAGTTAGAGAAAACCTCGAACTATGTTTCCCTGAAAAATCTGAAAAAGAAATTAGAATTATTTCAAAAAAATTCTATCAACATTTTTGCGATATGATTTTTGAATCTATAAGGTCTTTGTCAATTTCTGAAGCTGAAATAAAAAGACGTTTTGTTTTTACTAATATTGAAGAAATTCATAAAATTGAAAAAGAGAACAAAAGTATTATGCTAATGTGTGCGCATTACGGAAGTTGGGAATGGATATTTATTCTTCAAAAATACGTTGACTCTAAGGGGTATGCGATTTACAAAAAACTGGCTAATAAATATTTTGATAGGTTGGCAAAGCGAATTAGAGCAAAATATAATACCTATCTTATCACAACAAAGCAAACCGTATCTACCTTAAAACAATTAAAAGAGAAAGGCGAATTAGGAATTTATGGTTTTCTTTCAGATCAGTCTCCAAAAGTAAAAAGTGCACATCACTGGAAAGAATTTATGAATATTAAAGTTCCTGTTTATACTGGAGCAGAAAAATTGTCTAAAGAATTAGATATGGCAGTTGTTTTCTTTAAAACTAAAAAAGTAAAAAGAGGCTATTACGAAACAACATTTAAGACCATAACACTAAATCCCAACGAATATAAAGACTACGAAATAACCGATATGTTTGTCAGTTATTTGGAAGAGTTAATTCACGAAGCTCCAGAGTTTTATCTTTGGACTCATAAACGATGGAAACACAAAGACAAAGTCCCTAAAAAGTTTCAATAACCCTAATTAAAACTCGAACCAACTGTCTTGTAATGGGGTTACTACTTCAGCGTTGTGAATATATTTCCCATCAACAGCACCATATTCTTTTATCCATTCTTTATAATTTTTAGATAAGGAAATAATGCTATCACAAACATACTTTATCTCTTCATTTGTCGTCGTAGGATGTATGGAGAACCTAACCCAACCTGGTTTTAATTCACAGGTACCATCTTCTAATTTTCCAATAATTTCATCAGATTTTTGATGACTAATTTTTAAAAGATGGTGCCCATATGTTCCTGCACAACTGCAACCACCACGCGATTGAATTCCAAATCGGTCGTTTAATATTTTTACCGCTAGTTCGTGATGTAAATTTCCGATTAAAATAGAAATCACCCCTAATCTATGCTCATGTTGTCCTGCTAGGATAGAAATTTCTGAATTTGGATTTAGTCTTTCAAAAATATAGGAAACCAATTCTTCCTCACGTTTCATCATATTTTGAACCCCCATTTTTTCTTTTAACTTTACAGCCAAAGAGGTCTTTATAACTTGAAGAAAACCAGGTGTTCCACCATCTTCACGATCTTCTATATTATCAAGAAATTTATGATCTCCCCATGGAGTCGTCCAACTTACTGTACCGCCCCCTGGACAATCGGGCACTAAATTATGATACATCTTTTTATTAAAGATAAGCACTCCATTTGTCCCTGGTCCTCCTAAGAATTTATGAGGAGAAAAGAAGATTGCATCTAAATAGGCATCTTCATCTTCAGGATGCATATCAATGGCAACATAGGGTGCAGAACAAGCAAAGTCTACAAAGCACAATCCATCGTTTTGATGCATGATTTTTGCTATTTCATGATAAGGTGTTGTAATACCCGTAACATTTGAACAAGAAGTTATAGAAGCAATTTTTATAGGAGTATCTTTATATTCTTCAACCAACTGTTTTAGATTTTCAAGACAAAACAAGCCATTATCATCACTAGGAACCACTACAACTTTTGCGACCGTTTCTATCCATGAAGTTTGATTGCTATGATGCTCCATATGTGAGATAAAAACAACCGGACGTTCTTTATCAGGGATAGCAGTATATTCGCTTAATTTTTCGGGAACTTTTAATCCTAAAATTCGTTGAAATTTATTAATCGCTCCTGTCATACCAGTACCACAAGGTAAAAACACATCATTTTCCAGATGAGCATTTACATGTTCCTTAATAATTTTTCTTGCTTTATGATAAGCAAGGGTCATTACCGTACCACTTACCGTAGTTTCGGTATGTGTATTCGCCACAAAAGGACCAAAATCTAACATCATCTTTTCCTCAATTGGACGGTAAAGACGTCCACTAGCAGTCCAATCAACATAGACTATTTTTTCTGTTCCCTTAGGAGATTCAAAAGTTTGATCAATTCCTATAATATTCTTTCTGAAATCATTAAAATAAGTCTCCAGTTCTGTATTCTTTATTTGGGATTGTAATGTCATGTGTCTCAATTATAAATTAGCAATCGTTTTAATTTCTTTAATAAATCTATCTGCCAAAGCATCTGCTTCATGTTGTGATAAAGCCTCTGTGTAAATTCTAATGATTGGTTCTGTATTCGATTTTCGAAGGTGTACCCAGTTTTCAGCAAAATCAATTTTCACACCGTCTATCGTATTAATTTCTTCGGAAGCGTACTTATTTTTCATTTCCCTTAAAATTGCATCTACATCCAACTGTGGTGTTAATGCAATTTTTTTCTTACTCATATAATAAGCAGGATATGTTTCGCGAAGTTTACTTACCGTATTGTTTTGATCTGCCAAAAAACTTAAAAATAAAGCAATTCCTACCAGACTATCCCTTCCGTAATGCAATTCTGGATAAATAATTCCTCCATTCCCTTCTCCACCAATAATAGCATCGGTCTCTTTCATCATATTGACAACATTCACCTCTCCTACTGCACTAGCGGTATACCTTCCATTATGTTTTTCAGTCACATCACGTAAAGCACGTGATGACGACATATTAGAAACTGTATTCCCTGAACTATGTTGTAAAACATAATCTGCTACTGCAACTAAGGTATATTCTTCTCCAAACATCTCCCCTTTTTCATCTACAAAAGCCAAACGATCAACATCTGGATCTACTACGATACCTAAATCAGCATGTTCTACTACGACCATTTCCATTAAATCGGTTAAATGTTCTTTTAATGGTTCTGGATTATGCGGAAAATGCCCTGTAGGTTCACAAAATAATTTAACAGGATGTACTCCTAAAGCTTCCAATAACAAAGGAACGGCAATTCCTCCAGTAGAATTTACACCATCTACCACTACTTTAAACTTTGCTTCTTTAATTGCTTTTACATTTACTAAGGGAAGGTCTAATATTTCATCGATATGCAAGTCAATATAAGCATTGTTTTTAGTTATTTTTCCTAAAGCATCAACTTCAGAAAAATTAATGGCATCACCTTCAGCTATGCTTAATATTTCTTGTCCTGCCTCTGCATTAAGAAATTCCCCTTTATGATTGAGTAGTTTTAAAGCATTCCATTGTTTTGGATTATGACTTGCTGTTAAAATAATTCCTCCATCTGCCTGCTCCATAGTTACAGCCATTTCAACTGTGGGTGTTGTAGAAAGATCTAAATCAACCACATGAATCCCTAAACCAACTAAGGTGTTCATCACCAGTTGTTGAATCATTTCACCAGAAATTCTAGCATCTCTTCCAACAATTAATTTATAATTATCCTTTTCTCTTTGACTTTTTATCCAAGTACCATAAGCTGCTGCATATTTTACGGCATCGATTGGTGTTAAATTTTCACCTTGTTGACCTCCTATCGTGCCTCTTATTCCAGAAATGGACTTAATTAATGTCATATTTTTATCATTTTTTGACAAAGATACCTTTTTATTTCACCTATTTTGTAAATTGTACAGATTGAATTTTTAGTTTAAAAAGCTTTTATTCGTGGTTTTAGATCGTAGTAATTATTTTAAAAAATTGGATCATTTTATGAAGTTAAAGCACTTTAAAAAAATATGAATTTTTTAGCCCACATCTACCTATCTGGAGACAATAAAGAGGTAATTATTGGTAATTTTATAGCCGATGGTATCAAAGGAAAAGATTATAAAAAATATCCGCTTCAAATTCAAAGAGGAATTCTTTTACATAGAGGGATAGATAGCTATACAGATCAACACCCTACAGTTAGAAAAAGTACTGCAAGATTGCATGAAAATTATGGTCATTACAGCGGAGTTATCGTTGATATTCTATATGATCATTTTTTGGCGAAAAATTGGAAAATGTATCACAAACAACCTTTAGAGGAATATGTCCAAGATTTTTACAAATTGCTTAATTCAGAATACGAATTACTCCCATCTAGAATACAATTTATGATGCCTTTTATGATTTCCGACAATTGGCTGCTTAGTTATGAGACCATTCCTGGTATTGGCAAGATTTTAGAACAAATGAATCGACGTACTAAATATAAATCAAATATGAATTTGGCTATTGTAGAACTCAAACAATATTACACAGCCTTTGAAGATGAATTTACTTCATTTTTTACAGAATTAAAATCCTTTTCAAAAGAAAAACTTCTTGAATTAAAAAACCTATGAATAAAATTATATTCCTTATCATCACTTGTTTCTTTATTTCTTGTAAACAAGAAGTTAAGAAAACTGAATCCATTACTTCTAAACCCATTTCAGAAATAAAATTTGAAGCTAAAAAAAGCCTAATCACCGATAATGCAATGGTAGTATCTGCACGGGAAGAGGCATCTAAAATAGGAATTGAAATATTAAAAAAAGGTGGAAATGCTTTTGACGCGATGATTGCCGCCGAATTGGCATTAGCAGTCTCCTATCCCGTTGCTGGTAACATTGCAGGTGGAGGCTTTATGGTTTATCGAACACAACATGGAGAGCTTGGCGCTTTAGATTATAGAGAAAAAGCTCCAATGGCAGCTTCTAGAGATATGTACTTGGATGAAAACGGTGAATTTATTTTAGAAAAAAGCACCGTAGGATCTTTAGCAGTAGGGGCTCCTGGTACCATTGCTGGTATTTTTGCAGTTCACGAAAAATTAGGGTCTCTTCCTATTGAAGAAATTTTAGAACCTGTAATAGCACTTGCAACAAATGGATATATAATTACTAAAAAACAAGCGGACAGGCTTTCGAAATATAAAGAAATGTTCTTAAAAGTAAATGATGATGTATCTATTTATACAAATAATTATACTGAAGGAGACACCATCGTAAATAAAGCACTTGCGAATACCTTATGTAGAATTTCTCAAAATGGTAGATCTGAATTTTATCATGGAAAAACAGGTGAAGATTTGGTGAATTTTATACAATCTAAAGACGGGATTATTACTATGGAAGATTTAAATGCCTATGAAGTGGAATGGCGCGAACCTATCGTTTTTAAGTATAAGGATTTGAAAATAATATCCATGTCACCACCTTCTAGTGGTGGAATCTGCCTTGCACAAATATTAAAATCTATAGAACCCTATCCTATTAAAAGTTATGGTCATAATAGCATTAAAACAATACAGGTGATTACAGAGGCTGAACGAAGAGCTTATGCAGATAGAAGTTTTTATTTAGGCGATCCAGACTTTGTAGATATTCCTGTTGAAAAGCTTTTGAGTGATGAGTATGTAGCAGAAAGAATGAATAATTTTTCATTCGATAAAGCAACTTCATCAGATAGTTTAAGTTATGGCATAATTCCCGGGTACGAAAGTACCGAAACTACACATTATTCTATTGTAGATCAATATGGGAATGCCATTGCTGTAACCACCACTCTTAATGGTCATTATGGATCTAAATTATACGCTAAAGAATTAGGATTCTTCTTGAATAATGAAATGGATGATTTTAGTCCAAAACCCGGTGAACCCAATATGTTTGGGTTAATTGGAGGGGAAGCAAATGCTATCGAACCTCAAAAAAGAATGCTAAGTTCTATGACTCCGACCATAGTTGAAAAGGACAATCAATTTTGGATGACTGTGGGTACTCCTGGAGGTTCAACTATAATTACTTCGGTATTACAGACCATATTAAATGTCTATGAATTTGATATGAATATGCAAGAAGCGGTAGACGCACCAAGGTTTCATCATCAATGGCTACCAGATGTTGTACGGTTTGAACCAAATTCTTTCCCAAAAGATTCATTAAATTATCTCGAAGAAAAAGGATATCTGGTGGAAGAAAAAAAATCAACAATTATTGGAAAAGTAGACGGAATAAGAATTCTATCCAACGGAAAATTGGAAGGAGGAGCTGATCGTCGCGGGGATGACACTGCCGTAGGCTTTTAAATTCAATACTTTACAAGGAATTACAGTTTATCGATAAAATCTGCGATACATCGAATTGTAGTCTTTTTACTACATATAATAAGGAAAAGCCCTACTTTTGAGCTTGATATACAATAATTAAGCTTTATTGGAATTGAATGAATTTAGTTCCAAATGTTTTTTTTATGAACGATAATAATGAGTAGGAAACCTTTGTATAAGGATATGTATGCCCTTATCCCACTAGTATTTAGTGGGCTTCTTTGCATAGCACTTATTTTTCTTCTTTGGCAAAAAACAAATACCAATCCAGATTTTAATGGAACACTCACCAACATTATTACCATATTTATAAGTATTAGTGGATTTCTTTCCGCTATCATTATGGTTTACTTGGCTTCTTCTGCACTTAGTTTAAAAAACAATCGGGTTACAGTCATCGATAGCCTTAGTAAGATTACTCAAAAAATGCATAATTTTAGAGAGATTATAAGTTTGTTGTTGCAATCTAAAATGTGGTTACCAGGGTTAAAAGAATATATTGATGACGAATTTGCAGGACTAAATTTCTTTGAAGTAAAAGAATTTTATAAAGGAAAATCTAAATTAGCAATTGAATTTCTTCAAGAAAGTCACCATTATGGAGATACAGAAAATCTTTATTTGGAGTTAAAATCGCTTTTAATGACAAAACCTAAGGAAAGGAAACTCCCTAAAAACATTAATTACCCCCAAATTTATGATAAAGAAATCATTGAAAAATGGCTAGAGCACAAATGTGGATCTGGGCTTTTATACTATTTTGGATATAAATATGGAATCTACAAAGAAACCTTAGATATAGAGTCTGTTTATGAAAGACATCAAGATAAAATCATGGCCTTAGCAAATTCTATAGATCCTGAGGTATTTGAAGATTCGTCTTTTAATGAAGTATTTCTTTCAAAACTGGGTGATTATATGGCTAACGATATCATTCCAAAATTATATCAATTACAAGACAATGTAAATACTCGTATGCCAAGAATATTACATTATTTATACGGTATCTTTTTGTTTCTTGTAGTATCTGGAGTTTTACTTCCCTTATGCTTCCTCTTATTCAATTTACCAATTTTACTATTGATAATTAGTTATGCAACAGTGGTAAGTATCATTTTCTTTTTGGCAACTACTTTTTATCAGTTCTTATCCAGAGAAATCAACTCTTAAAGAAGTATCCAATTTAGTTCAATCTTTATCCCAACTATTTTTATTGCGAATGCGTTTGTAAAGCTTAATACCCAACATTAATAATAAAGAGACACCAACGATTCCTACAATTCCAAAAACCCAACCAATGGAGTTTTTTAAAACCACAAGGAAGGTACAAGCGAAAAGAATGATGGTTGCAACTTCATTCCAAATTCTTAAGGCGAAAGAGGAATACTTTAAATGCCCCTGTTGCGTTTGTTGATATATCATTTGACAAGTCCAATGATAGAAAAATAATAAAACAACAAATCCCAGTTTAATTTGCATCCATCCGAAGTTTAGCCATTCAGGATTTATAACTAACATCCATACTGCAAAAATTGTTGCTAATACTGCAGAAGGCCAAGTAATGATATACCAAAGCCTTTTAATCATTAATTGATATTGTGCAATCAAAATTTCTTTAGCTGGAGATTCTTTCTCTTCTGCTTCTTTAAAATAAATAAACAACCTTATAATGTAAAAAAGACCTGCAAACCAAGTGGTAATAAAAATGATATGAAGCGATTTAATATATAAGTATTCCATATTTAATTACTATTATTCCAATTTTGGATCCAAGTTTCTAATACATTCACCCAATCCTCATCTTCATTTAAACAGGGGATGGTATTAAATTCTTCACCTCCACTTTCAATAAAGGACTTTTTTGCCTCCATTGCAATTTCTTCTAAGGTTTCCAGACAATCGGCAACAAAGGATGGGATTACCACACTCAATTTCTTAACTCCTTTCTCTGGTAACTCTTTAATTACCACATCTGTAAATGGCTGAATCCAAGGATCTTTCCCTAAACGTGATTGAAAAGATACACTATAATCTTCTTCTTTTAAACCGAGCTTTTCGACGACTAGCTTTGTGGTTTCATAACATTGATGTCGGTAACAAAATTCATGAGCTGGTGAAGGCGTATTACAACAAGTACCATCAATCTTACAATGTGATTTGGCTACATTGGTTAGTTGCAAGTGCCGCTCTGGTAAGCCATGATAAGAAAATAATAAATGATCAGGTTGATCTTCTTCTAATTTTCTCTTAATACTATTAGTTAATACCTCTATATAATCAGGTTCCTTATAAAACGCTGGCACATCGGTAAGTTTAATATGTGGAAAATGTTTTTTAATCAATTTATTGGCTAAAACCACAACGGTTTCGGTGGAAGCCATAGCAAATTGGGGATATAAAGGAATCATAAATATTTCGTCCACCCCTTGATCTGCTAATTTTTGTAAACCACTTTTCATAGAAGGATTGCCATAGCGCATAGCCATTTCAACGGGTATCTCAGATTTTGCTTTTATTTTTTCGGTTACCCTCCTTGAGATTTCAACAAGTGGAGAACCCTCTTTCCACCATATTTTCTTATATGCCGCTGCAGTTTTTTTGGGACGTGTATTTAAAATAATTCCCCTAACAAGAAATACCCGCATTAAATAAGAGGTGTCTATCACCCTCTTATCCATTAAAAATTCATCTAGGTACTTTCGAACATCTCTAGTAGATGTACTATCTGGGGATCCTAAATTTACTAATAAAACACCTTTCATTTATAAATACGATTTTCAAAATTGTTCTGGAAAACGATCAAGTCTTCTAATTATTTTTCTATAAAATAAATCAAATTGCTTAAAGCAATTTGCAAAGCTATTTCATAAATCATTAACATTTGCTAAATTATCAAAATTATTAACTTTAAATAGTCATAATAGCACTAAATAAAAAAATACTTTTGTCGATATTTTTCATCTTTCAATTTTTGTTTCTGCTTTTTCCTTAAGTTCATTTTTGTAGTTATTTTACAAAAAAAACAGTAAGAATCAAAACAATAAACAATCTTTTTCATTTAAAATATGACATTCGTCATATTTTACAATCCCTTTAGTTACAAAGCTTTATAAGATATTAACAAACACCTTTTATTAAGAAACATTCTAAATTAACCATTTTTACTTATACCGATAGTTATTGTACTTATAGCGATATTTTTCAGTAAAATATAGTAGTACTTTAGCCGATACTTATTAGTAACATATTTTTATGAATCAAAATGGGATACCTACAAAACTTTATAATGTAGGGATAAATTATAAGAAGGCTGATGTTAAGGTAAGAGGAACCTTCTCAATTACTAAAGAGAATCAAAAGCTATTATTAGAAGACGCTAAGAAAAATGGCATCCAAGGGATATTTGTAGTTTCTACTTGTAATAGAACTGAAATAACAGGATTTGCAAAACATCCTTTCGAATTGATTAGCTATATCTTAAAATATTCTAATGGAAACTTAGAAGAGTTTATAAAAGTTTCCAATGTATACAAAAACAAAGCCGCAGTAAATCACTTATTCAACATAGGTACTGGCTTAGATAGTCAGATATTAGGGGACTACGAAATTGTTGGACAATTAAAAAAATCTTTTAAACAAGCAAATAAAGCAGGTACGACCAATA
>MAAC01015565.1_pt1 | contig 48666 bp, 44 predicted proteins | sample 1115981 | NCBI WGS metagenome assembly MAAC01 (sample SAMN04961126, study PRJNA320927) | seawater metagenome | isolation source: sample BD02T64 sea water enriched with oil for 64 days | place: USA:Gulf of Mexico | collected 2013-07-27 | reverse complement strand
ACTTGTTCAATCATCCACTTGTTACCTTGTTTTGATAAGTGCATGTAATCTGTTCCCCAATAAGCTGTAACTTTTACCACGGCTATTTTATCTAAAAGGTCAAGAATTTCAATTTTTTTAGGCGAACCCTTTTTTGCAAAATTCTTTTTCTCTTTTACATTTTTAGCGAACTTTAATGCGCCTTCAAAAGTCATTGGAATCGGGTTGCTATAGGTCTTTGTTTTCTTAGATTTCCAAAATCCAAATTTGTGCAAACTGGGTTGCAATGAAGCTTTTAACTTATCTGTGTATCTCCTTCGTAAAAGCCTTCTATATAATTGGTACAAGCTTTAATTACTAATTCTCTATCAGAATGCTGCGCGTTTATTTGCAGGCTTAAACAGACTACAAATACAAATAAGAGTACTTTTTTCATTGTATATAGATTTAGGTTATTTATTTCGTTTAGAAATCAATCCTCCCTTAGCACTATCCACAGTAACTGTAAATTTCGAATTTCCTTTTACAATCCATCTAATTTTTACAACACTGTTACCAGGGATGTTTTTCAAGCGCATTTTTGCGGGATTTACTTTTTGTTCTTTCGCAACATTAAAATCAGCATTTGTAACAACCATACCAGCAATAACATCTACACCAGAGATACTGATGTAATCTGGTCTTGTAATATTGAATTTTAAATCTTGACTTGCATGGGTTGGCATTAACCGGTCGTTTTTAATAGTAACGGTAACTTCTTTGAGGCCTCCACTCATTTTCTTTTCAGAAATATCTGCAATAGATAAATTAGGCATGTGATAGGCATGGTAAAATGTAAATGCCATATTTCTATGTGCTTCTTCTTCTAACATAAAACCTGGAGTTGCTCTTCCGAAATTCTTTTTAAACCCACCCACTTCTATTTTACCGTAGGTTGGATGGTTAAATTCTTTCCAAGGTGTAAAAGCATCACCCATAAGTAGGTCTTTTTCAAAATCATAGGCTTGATTTCTTCCGCCATTTTTGTCTTTGTAATACGCGAAAGAGGTGAAGATTTCGTTTGTAAATGTGTAAACCCCTCTTGATCCATAAAACCAATCTAACTCACCACCAAAAACAGAATACAAGTCTTTATAGACGGTTAAATAACGATAGCCAGGCAGCATTTTTTCTCCTTTTTTACCAATTGCATCATAGATTCTAATGTCTTGTCTGTTGTAGGTAGCTAAATCTTCTTTGGCACCTGGACCTCTTAAAATCATTCCGCCAGAATTGTGAAAACTTTGTGCACCTGCAATGTTTGGATGTGCTAGGACAAAATCTGCAACGGCTCTTGTTTCTGGTAAAGAGAACGGATGTTTATAAGCTCCACGTTGAATGTAATCTGGTTGCCATTTCCAACCCCAATCTCTATTTGGGTCGTAATATCCATGTGTATCTTCATTAATTCTTCCATCACCATCATTGTCAATTCCTTCGTTTCCTAAATACTCATATCGTTGTGTGGTAACCACATCATCTGGTCCAATCTGAATCATTTTACGTGGATCTAGTGGATCAACAATAAAGTTTCCATGTTCATTTTTTCTACGCATTCTTGTAATAGAACCATCACCATTAATATCATCATAACCATCTTCGTCAAATAAACCATCTCTATCATCATCCAAAGCAATCATTCCAGATCTTGGACTGTGAGCAGTGTTTGGTTCTTTCATATAATCATTTCTTGCATCAGGATTAATGGTTGGTACGATGTAAAAAGTACGATCATTTAGCATTTTTGTGATGTAGTCATTCTCACCAAAATTTTCTGTTAAATACCAGGCTGTATAAATACTAATTTCTCCTCCTTGAATTTCATTTGAGTGAATGTTTCCATCTACATAAAAAGCAGGTTTTCTGTCTGCATTTCCTTTTTTATAGTTGGTGACTGCTAACATCCAAATATCTTTTCCTTTTGCAGACTTTCCAATAGATTGTCTTTTTACTAAATTGGGATGTGCATCTGCAATCTTCTTGCTCAATGCTGCCAATCCTTCTGATGTGTAATACCTATTAAAAGAAATTTTAACCTTTGGATTGTGAGGTGAGCCAGAAGCTCTAAAAACTTCAGTGCTTTTTTGTGCGCCAATTGCTAATGGAAATAAAAACAGTAGCAACAATGATTGAAATATATTTCTATTGATTTTCATGTTTTCTATATTTTTATTTTAAGTTGATTGTTTTTGTGTCTATTCCTGTATGAGAAGTTCCAGCTTCTACACGAATAGTTCCTTTTCCTTTAATCAACCACGTAAATTGTTGTGAGCTATCTCCATGTATACTTGTTACCAAAGTGATTTTCTTTCCACTAATAATTTGTTGGTTTTTATTTAGGTTCACAAGTGCTACTTTTATTTTACGCAACCATCTTGAGCGTTTCCCCATTTCTGTATGCGTTGGTAGCAATCCTTTATTATGAACATCAACAGTTATTCTAGTGATCCCATTTCCTAAGGGTTCAACTTTTAAGTTTTGCAATTTAATATTTGGCTGTATTTTAGCTATTTCTAAGATGAAATCTGTATGTTTTTTACTGATTTCTGCAACCATTTTATAGGGTGGATTGTACATTTTATACGGAGTGATTCCACCAATTTCTACTTTCTGATTTGGAAAATCAGGATGGTTTATTGGGATCCAATCTACAAATGCATTGCTGATGTTTTCTTTTTTAGCCCAACGTAAATAATTCACGTATTTATTTTTTGAAGACTTCTTTGCAGTGTCTTTAACTTTTGGAACCCACCAACCAGGAGTACTCAATGCTAATTTACCAAAATGAAAATAAGACCATTGAAAGAAATCACCACCTTTTCCGTTAGAAACTGGAGCATCTTTAGTACCAGTGATTTTGTTGTACTTGCCTGATAAAAATTTATTTAAAGCGGCATCTTCTTTTAAAATACTTGTAACAACTCTTTTCTTCGCTCCGCCAGCATTGAATTTTAATGGTTTAGATAAATTGTTTTCTGGACCTAATGTGATAATAGAAAAAATATTCCATTTCTCATATAAATAGGTTAATAGCGCTCTATTTTCTTTTTCAGAAATAGCATGTTCTCCAGCACCTGGTTTAAAGTATGGGTATTTGTAACTAAAGTTTTTGTTGAACTCAATTCCACCTTTTCCATCTTCATTAAATTTCCCGTCTTTATCGTTGTCAATTCCCTCAGAAATTAATTTATAGGTTCCAAGTTGACCTTTGTTTTTGTCAGCTTTAGTTAAGATTCTCTTGTCTTCTTTGTTTAAAATGTATGCTCCAGTTGGGTCTTCTATGCGCATCATGGTAATCAATCCATCTTTATTTAAATCATCAAAAGCATCTTCATTGATAGCTCCATCTCTGTCGTCATCTGTTTTTCTTGCGTTTCCATTCTTGTAATGCTTTAAAGAAGAAAAATAATTCTCTGTAGCATTCGGACTCATATTTGGAAAAATATAAAAAGCAGTGTTCTCTAATACATCAGCATGATTTTTTAGAATGTTTTCAGCAATATTTACGGCCATTTCTGGACCTAAAATGTGTTTGCCATCAACACCACTTACAATAGCTATTGCAGGTTTGTTTTTTGCATTTCCTCTAGACAAGGTTAATGCCCAGATTTTATGTCCTCCAACAGTAGTTGTTAGCAACTCTAGTTTACTGAGGTTGGAATAATTTGAATGTAAATTTTTGATTTTTTGAGAGAGCTTGCTATAATTGCTGTAATCGGATTGTGCCGAAATGTGCAATGTACAAAAGCAAAAAAGCAACCCAGAAAATAGGGCAATTGCTTGTTTTTTGTTGAGCATAATAACGTTAGGTTTAGTTAATTATAATGAATTAACTTTAAAGATATAGAATTCTCTATATACAAACCTATTGGTGGTTCTATGAAGAGGTGAATATTAAGTTTTTTTTAACATTTCCTTTTTTAAAAGAATGTCCTCATAGTCATCCGTTTTATCTAATGCTGAAAATAGATTGTGGAATTTAGTTGTTGGTATGGTCAATTTTCTTTTTTCTAAATCTATCCAAGCGCCAAAGACCATTATTTCTGCCGCTAATTCTCCTTTCTCATTAAAAAAATGATGCAATAGTTTCCAACGTTCTGTTTTGTTAGAAACCGCTTTTAATTGAAGGTTTATGGTAACATCAGCTCCCATATGAATTTCTTTAAAAAAGGAAGTTTCTTCTTTGAAAAGGATAGGACCTAAATTGTCATTTGCAAAATCGGTTATTGTAAATCCTTGTTGTTTAAAATATCGGACTCTAACTTCTGCGGCATAATCATTATACGCTGTATGACGTAAATGTCTGTTCGCGTCAAAATCTGACCAACGGGTTTTAAATGTTACTTCAAAATTCATTAATGTTTAATAATCTGATTTAAGTTTCTCATTCGCAATTGGCTTAGAACATTTAAAGCCTCATTTACGTAGATGTCTTTAGACAAACTTTGGTGCCAAGCCATTCTTTTGTCTTTACTAATTACAGCACTTTCTATTAAAGGAAGTTCACTTTTTGGAGAAACAAATGTTAAGTCAGATTTAAATTTAAATACAGAATTAAACTGCTCACCGCTCTTAAGATGCTTTTTAGAATCTTTGGTAAATTGCTTGTAGTTTAAAGAATAGGTGGTGTCTTCTTGTCTTTTTTTAAGCCATTTTGCGTAATCGTTAATTAACTCGAAGTCTGGATTTTGAATAATTCTTTCTTTACTATCACTAACTACATCACTAAAATTTTCGTAAGAATCTGCAGTTTTGTAGGTTGCTTTGTCAACTTTATCCCAAGCCAATGCACCATCCATGTCTCTTTCTCCATATTTCATATAACTATACCTACTTGGCATAGCTATGTCAGAGTATACTCCTTCTTTTTGCGTAGAACCACCATTCACTCTATAGAATTTTTGAATGGTCATTTTTAAGAAGCCTAAGTCTTTTTTATATTTTGGGTAAAATTGATTGATAGGTAATATGTTTTGAACAGTTCCCTTTCCATAGGTTTGATTCCCTCCAATAATTACTGCTCTATTATAATCTTGCATTGCAGCAGCGAAAATTTCTGAAGCAGAAGCAGACAATTCATTTACCAGAACAACTAAAGGTCCATTCCATTGTATTTTAGGGTCTGTGTCACTTTGTACTCTCGGTTTTTCTCCTCTGTATTTTACTTGTACAATTGGTCCTTCTCTAATAAACAACCCAGCAATTTCTATGGCTGTTTTTAATGATCCTCCACCATTATTTCTTAAGTCTATTAATAAACCTTCAACATTTTCTTCTTTAAGATTGGCAATTTCTTTTTCCATGTCTTTTGCCGAATTTCTAAAGTTTTTATCACTAAAATCGATATAAAATTGTGGCAAATTAATAACGCCGTATTTTTTACCATCCTTTTCTACAATACTAGATTTTACATAGGTTTCACCTAGCTCTACAATATCTCTAGTGATTGAAATTACTCTAATAGAATTGTCTAGTTTTTTCTTGACAGTTAACCGCACTACGGTTCCTTTTTTTCCTTTGATAAACTTAATAGAATCGTCTAAACGCATTCCAACAATATCTAAAGGCTCTTCATCTGCTTGTGCAACTTTTAAAATAATATCTCCGGCTTCTAGTTCACCTTGTTTCCATGCTGGTCCACCAGAAACAACTTCAAATATGTGGGTGTAAATTCCTTTCTTTTGCAGTCTAGCACCAATTCCTTCAATTTTCCCAGACATGTCTACATCAAATTTTTCTTTAACTCTAGGAGCCATATATGTAGAATGTGGATCAAACCCTCTAATAACACTGTTTAGGTAAGTGGAAAACCAATCTTCATGTTCTAGTTCTTCTATTCGCATGTATAATTCATCCATGCTTTTTAAAACCTCTTTTCTAGCTTTAACTTCTAACTTTTTAAATGAAGTTTTTTTGAATTTCTTATTGCTTTTAGCTTTGTCTATTTCTAGATTTTGTTGCTCTTGAATTCTGCTCAGCGTGTTTAATTTTAACTGTTTTCTCCAGTTGTTAATTAATTCACTTTCATTTTTTGGAAAAGCAACTTTGTCATAATCAACGTCGACTGTTTCTCTTTTGTTAAAGTTAAAAGGTTGTGCTAAAATATCTCCGTAATATTTCTTTGCAGTTTTAATTTTCTCTGTAAACCGACCATAGACCAAATGATAAAAATCTAATTTAGATTTCTTTAATTGATTGTCAATTAGGTATTTGTGGATAGAGAACTCTTGTAGATCATCTTGTGTAAAGTACCTTTTTGAAGGGTCTAAACCGTCAATAAAACTAGTATATACTTGTTCAGAAAAGTCATCATCCAACTCTTTTGGTAAGTAATGACCATTGGTTAACATGTAGTTAATTACAGAAATTAAGACCTTGTCTTTTTCTGGATCTGTTTTTATTGGGGTTGTTGTAAAACTTGATAGTAATACGAATAATGCTATAAACGGAATGATAATTTTATATACTCTTTTCATGTTCTTCTCTGTCGTAATTTCAATTGTACCTTTACAATGATTTTGTACTTGCAAACTACTAAATTTATGCCAAATATACTATGGCATTTTTATTTTGTGATTTTTTTATAAGTTCCTCTAAATATTTCGTTAAAACTTGTGTTATCTACATCTAGTAATTCCCATAATTGAGTTACAGATCCATCAGAATTTTTAAACCATGTTATTTGATTGTAATACGCCCCTTTTTTGCCACTGATTAAGTTACTTTTTAAAACCATTTTATTATGCTTGTAAAATCCTTTTAAGATTAAAGAGCCACCTGCATTGTCTACCCAAACTTGATTCCAACTCTTATCTATTGCATTATAATAGTTATAACTTGTGCCTTTACTAGTACTTGTTTTGGAACTCCAATTTTCTTGAATAGCACAAGCGTTCTTCATTTTAACAACGTTATTTTTTCCGATTAAATTGTTTTTAGCGTCATAAACATTCCAGCTTCCAACCCAGAAATCAAATTGTTTGTATGCTGCTGTAGTACAAGGAGTTTTGCTTTTGTTTTGAGAATGTGTTTTAGTTCCTGTAAAAGCGAAAATTGTAATAGCCAATACTATAATTGCTTTATTCATATTAAAGTAAGGTTGATGTATACAATATTAATCAAAAAAAAGGGATAAACTTCTTTACAAAATGTTAAAAGCTAAACTGAGTAAGTCATTAAAATTAGCCTATTTTTGTTGAAGAAAAATTTAAAACATGAAAGAAAGACCTTTAATATTAGTGACCAATGATGATGGGATAACAGCTCCAGGAATTAGAGCTTTGATCGAAGTAATGAACGAAATTGGAGATGTTTTTGTAGTAGCTCCTGATAGTCCGCAAAGCGGAATGGGACATGCAATTACGGTTGACAGTGTTTTACATTGTAATTCTTTAACGGTTGATGACGGACCTCAGATTGAATATAGTTGTTCTGGTACACCAGCAGATTGTGTGAAGATGGCAACAAATAATATTTTAAACAGAAAGCCAGATTTATGTGTTTCTGGAATTAACCATGGCGCAAATTCATCTATTAATGTAATCTATTCTGGTACTATGAGTGCTGCGGTTGAAGCAGGTATAGAGGGAGTTCCCGCAATTGGATTTTCATTGCTAGATTTTAATTGGCATGCAGATTTTACAGCAGCAAAAAAGTTTGTAAGAGAGATTGTTTTAAGTGTCTTAAAAAATGGATTGTCTGAAGGAACCGTATTGAATGTAAACATCCCGAATCTATCAGAAAAAGAGATCAAAGGAATAAAAATATGTAGACAAGCAAACGGGTATTGGAAAGAAGATTTTGATAAAAGAACGAGCCCGTTTGGAAAAGAATATTATTGGCTTTCTGGTACATTTGTGTGTAGAGACAAAGGAGAAGATACCGATGTTTGGGCATTAGACAATGGGTATGTTTCTATCGTGCCAGTTCAATTTGATATGACTGCACATCATATGATTCAAAAATTAAATACATGGGAGTTGTAACAAAAGAAGTTCTTATAGGTGTGTTAATATCTATTGCAGCCACAATTTCTGGAGCATTTATTTACATTGAGTTTTTCTCTAAATATGAATTTCGAGAAACGCTTCGTGTAATGGAAGAGCAAGAATTGTACGGAAAAGTATTAACGTTATCAGCGATTCCAAACTTATTTGTATTCTTTATTTTTATCAAAAAGAAACAAGATTATAGGGCAAGAGGTGTTTTGTTGGCAACAATTATTATTGCTTTCACTACCTTTGTTTTAAAGATGATTTAATAAAATGAAGTATTATATTATTGCGGGAGAAGCCTCTGGAGATTTACACGGATCTAACTTAATAAAAGCATTGTTTAAACAAGACGAAAATGCGGATATAAGATGTTGGGGTGGAGATTTAATGCAACAAGCTGGTTCAACTTTAGTAAAACATTATAAAGAATTGGCTTTTATGGGCTTTGTTGAAGTGCTAAAAAACATTCCTACAATTTTTAAAAATATTTCATTTTGTAAAAAAGATATCGAAAGTTTTAATCCAGATGTGTTGGTCTTTATAGATTATTCTGGTTTTAATTTACGAATTGCAAAATGGGCAAAACAAAAAGGATTTAGAACCAATTATTATATTTCCCCACAAGTTTGGGCATCGAGATCTAGCCGAGTAGAAAAAATCAAAAGGGATGTAGACATGATGAATGTGATCCTTCCCTTTGAAAAAGAGTTTTACGCTAAATATAAGTATAATGTCAATTTTGTTGGACATCCATTAATTGATGCCATAGCAGATAGAGCTCAAGTCGGAGAAGCCGAATTTAGAAAAAAACACCAATTAGGAGATAAAAAAATTATTGCTTTATTACCTGGAAGTAGGCAACAAGAAATTACAAAGATGTTATCCGTAATGCTTTCTGTGGTAGATTCTTTTAAAGAATATCAATTTGTGATTGCTGGAGCTCCAAGTCAAGATTATAGTTTCTACAAACAATTTATAAAAATGGATAATGTATGTTTTATACCCAATAAAACATATGATTTATTGAGTGTTTCTTTTGCTGCCTTAGTTACTTCTGGTACTGCCACTTTAGAAACAGCGTTGTTTAAAGTCCCGCAAGTTGTTTGTTATAAAGGAAGTAACATCTCTTATCAAATCGCAAAGCGAATTATCACCTTAAAGTTTATTTCTTTAGTTAATTTAATATTAGATAAAGAAGTGGTCACAGAATTGATTCAGAATGACTTTACAAAAGTGAATTTAAAATCAGAATTGACAAAGATTCTTACAGATTCTCACAGAGAAGAAGTGTTCTTAGCCTATTATGAGTTGGAACAAATTCTTGGAGGTAAAGGTGCTTCAGAAGCTTCTGCAAGATTGATTATTGAAGGCGTAAAATAGCCTTTCTCTTTTTTTAGTAACTTTAGCATGCTATGAAAAGGTTGCTAAATTTTTTACCAACACATTTTACCTTATGTCTAATTGTGGGCATTGTGCTGCAATTTCACTACAAATTATGGGCGCTTAGTTTTGTGTACTCAATTTTCTTTTTCTTTTCCCTTCTCCTTTTTTTGCTTTTTTTAAAACAATTCAAAAAACAACTGTTATTTACAATACTTAGTTGGGTGATGTTTTTATTTATTGGGATGTTTATCGTTTCTTCTCAAGATGTAACTAGCAAGAAGGCGTTTTATAATCGATATAGCCCATCAGATTCATTGGTCACTTTTAAGCTACGTAATGTATTGAAAAGTAACCTGTATTATGATAAGTACATTGGAGAAATTATAAAAGTTGGAGCATTAAAATCAACTGGAGACATTCTCTTAAATATACAGAAAGATACGTTTCGTGTTTCTGCTAAAATCAATGATATCTTTTATTTCAAAGCTGATTTTATTGCGATTGAAAACCCTAAAAACCCGTATCAATTTAACTACAAAGCATATTTGCAAAAACAAGGAGTACATCACCAGGTATTTTTAAGAAATACAAGGTATGTATACAAAGAGTCATCTCAAAATTCGATGTATAAAATTGCAGAAAGTATACGAAACACAGTCGAAGAGAAGTTGATTTTAAATGGATTTAACGGAGAGGAGTTAGCAGTCATAAAGGCATTAATCCTTGGGCAGCGGAATACAATTTCTAAAGAATTATTACAAGAGTATACCAAAGCAGGTGCAATTCATATTCTGGCGGTTTCTGGACTGCATGTTGGTATTGTTCTATTAATATTAACAGCACTATTTAAACCTTTAGAAAATTTAAAGAAAGGGAAGCTTATTAAAACGGTGTTAATAGTTTCTCTATTGTGGGGTTTTGCAATTATTGCGGGTTTATCTGCATCAGTGGTAAGAGCGGTAACCATGTTTTCTGCTGTAGCCATCGGAATGACATTTGATAGAAAGACTTTTGTCATACACTCGTTAATTACCTCAATGTTTTTGTTGTTATTGGTGCAACCAATGTTGTTGTTTGATGTTGGTTTTCAATTGAGTTATTTGGCGGTTTTTAGTATTGTGACCATTCAACCAAAACTAGCGGCTTTATGGAAGCCAAAATGGAAGTTAGTGACTAAATTTTGGCAGTTATTTACAGTTTCTATTGCAGCACAAATAGGTGTTTTACCAATCAGTTTATTCTACTTTCATCAATTCCCGGGCTTATTTATGGTGTCAAACTTGGTCATTATACCTTTTATTGGAGTTATTCTAATGAGTGGAATTCTAGTAATCGTACTGGCTGTATTAAATATCCTACCCAAATTTATTGGAGAATTGTATAGCGGGGTTATCGGTTTAATGAATGATTTTGTTGGTTGGATTTCTATACAAGAATCCTTTTTGATAACAGAAATTTCTTTTTCATCTTCATTATTAGTTACATCTTACTTCTGTATATTTTTAGGAATCTATTTGTTAGAAAAGAGTTCTTTTAGAAAATGGGTGTTTTTCTTAATTGCTATTATTTCATTTCAGATTTGTGTATTGTATGAAAAACAACAAGTTTATTTAACCAATGAGCTCGTTATTTTTAATAAAAGTAGACACACCGTTATTGGGCAAAATAAGAAGGGTGTATTAATTCTGTACCATAGTTTAGATACTATTTCTATTCAGAATTTAGGAACTATAAAAGAGTACAAAATAGGAGAGAAGCTGGTAAACGTGAATTTTAAAAATAAAATTCCAAGCGTACTTAAATTTAAGAATGCGTATATTTTAGTGATTGATAGTTTAGGTGTATATGCTATTAACGGAATTGAGAGCCCAATAGTTTTATTAAGAACTTCGCCTAAGATTAATTTAGAAAGACTAATTAAAGAGCTGCAACCAAAGTGTATAATTGCTGATGCTTCAAATTACAAAAATCAAGTTTTGAGTTGGAAGTTTATATGTGATAAAAACAACATTCCGTTTACTTATACACAAGAAGATGGAGCATTAATATTAAAGTAGTTTAATCAATAATAGCGCTTTTGAAGTTTTTAGAAAATTGACCCCAGCTTTTCGTTTTTCTGTCTTTTTTCATGAAATAGGCCAGTACCATTTCCATTTTCCTGGCATCTAAATAGCCAGGTATTCTATCCAATAACTTTTCTTCTTTGCTCATTATAATGGTCGTTGGATAACTCAATTTACCATTCATTAACAAAGCACTTAGCTCATGGTAGCCAGATCTTCCTTGGCTTTTAAACTTAAACGTGTACTCTTTATACGTAATTGGTTCCTTTCCTTCACCATCCATTTTTACTGCATGGTAATTTTTGTTGATGTATTTTGCAATTACAGGATTTGCATAGGTGTCTCTATCCATCTTTTTACACCAACCACACCAGTCGGTATAGATGTCTACTAAAAAAGGTTTTGGGTCTTTCTTGTTTAGCTCAACAGCCTTGTCAAACGAAACCCAGTTTACTTTTTCTTGCGCACTACTACTCAAAGAAAATGCGAATACAACTATAATGATGATAATTTTTTTCATGTCTTTTCTGTCGATATATCAATTGTAAAATTACAAAATAAAAAAGCACCAAATAGTGGTGCTTTTCTTAAAATATTGTGAATACTATTATTAACGAATTCCGTGCATCAGTTTTTTCATTAAAGGATTTAATACTAAAAAGATTACCCCAACAATTATTGGGATAAATGTAAATATTAAAAAGAAGTAACTCATTGAATATTGCTCTACAATTGAGTCAATAGATTTTCCTATAAATCCTGCTAAGAAATTACCTAAGAAATTCACCAAATACCAAATACCAAACATCATTCCTATTTTTTTAGGGGGAACTAATTTTGATACATATGATAATCCCACAGGAGAAACACATAATTCGCCCATAGTGTGTAGTAGGTAAGCGATCACCAACCAAATAATACTAACAGAAGCCGTTTTCGCACCTTGTGGGATTCCGCTAGCGCCATATGCTAATGCTCCAAATCCAATTCCAAGTAATAGCATTCCAATTCCGAATTTTACAGCTGCTGATGGATTGTATTTGCTTTCCCACCATTTCGAAAATAAAGGAGCCAATCCAATAATAAATAAGGAGTTTAATATTAGAAACCATGAGGCTTCTATTTCTGCATTCTCTTTAGGTAGAATTATGGTAAGTTTCCAGATGGCTATAAACCAGATCCCTAAAAAACTAATCCCTAATATGATATTTGATAATGATATTTTTTGAAAGGTTTGTCTAAATAATTTGAATAATACCCAGGATATGATTCCTAATGGCACTATAGTAATCAACGTATCAACAATTTTAAAAATTAAAGCAGCGTTTCCTTCTAGCGTACGTTGTGTGTAATCACTCGCAAAAATGGTCATTGAACCACTAGCTTGTTCAAAAGCTGTCCAGAAAAACACCGTGAAAAAGGCTAAAAGTCCAACAACTATGTATCGGTCTCTTTGCACGTTTGCAGGAACCTCTTCAATATTATTAATTCCTTCACCTTTATTTGTTGACCCTACACCTGTAGAAGCATCAGATAAGTCCACTTTTACTGAAGGAGAAATACCAACATTCCCAAAAATACTTCTTCCAAACCAAAATTGCATGGTTCCTAAAAACATGAAAATCCCAGCCAATCCAAATCCCCAAGCATAGCTTAAGTTACTTGCTAAGAACCCACACAACAATACACCTAAAAATCCACCAGCATTCACACCCATATAAAAAATAGTAAAAGCTCCGTCTTTTCTGTCTGGATACTTATCATACAAACCACTCACAATAGAAGTAACATTGGGTTTGAATAAACCATTACCAATAATTAATAAGCCAATCCCGATGTATAAAGTCATTTCGGTTTCCATAGACATGGCAGCATGACCAAGCGTCATGGCTAAAGCACCAAAAGCAACGGCTTTTTGATATCCTAAAAATTTATCAGCAATTATGCCTCCAATTATTGGTGTTAAATAAACTGTACTTGTATAAATCATTAATAAACCCACGGCCCTTTCATTAGACCATTCCCAGTTGTTTACTAAGAATAGAACAAAAATAGCACGCATTCCATAATACGAAAAACGTTCCCACATTTCTGTAAAGAACAATACGAATAGTGCAGGTTTGTGACCTAATAGGCTAAACTCACTGGTTTCTGATGTTGCATTCATAAATAAAGTTATTAAATGAAAAAAGCCTCATAATAGAATTATGAGGCTTTAAATTTGTTTTTGTTTAATGTACGTTACCCATTAGCTTTTTCATTAATGGGGAGAAGACTAGAACAACTAATCCCGCACCTATAGCGTAGGTTGCAATTAATGCAAACCCATCTGTGTATATTTCTAAAGTATCTAATCCACCAACATTTGCATCTGTACTTTCTATTGCAAGTTGCTTACCAATGAATCCAACAATTTGAAAAGCATATGCAGATGATAAGAACCAAATTCCCATCATAAAGGCTACAATTTTTTTAGGTGATAAATCTGTGATTTTAGACAAGCCTACTGGAGACATAAATAATTCACCAATAGAAATAATAAAGTACATAATTAGTAAATAGGCAAATGGAACCATTCCGTTTTCATCAGCACTACCTTTACTCAAGGATAGAATGTAAAAACTCGCTCCAGCCAATACCAATCCTAACCCGAATTTATAAGGTGTTCTTGGGTTTAAATTCTTTTTAGATAAATAGGCCCATAATAGAGAAATCGGAATTGCTAAGATGATAATAAACATTGAGTTCAATGAATTTGTTTGAGCAGCAGTCATAATTCCATCCAATGCAACATTTCGAGAAGCAAATAAGGTAATTACAGATCCAGATAATTCATGGAATCCCCAGAACATTGTCATGAAAAAAGTAATTAGCACTGCCATAAATAATTTTTTACGTTCTGCTAATGTTGCTTTCATCATAATACTACCTAAGTATACGATAACTCCAACTCCAATTAATTTAAAAATTAACCCTACAATTGTTTCGTCACCTAAGAATGACTCTCCTCCAGCGATTGCTTTGTACGAAGCTAAAACATATGCAATAAGAGGTACGGCTATTATAGAAATAATAGGGATAAATGTTTTTTGAGGAATCCCAAATGTTTTTTTCTCGTAAGCTTCTTGGCTTGGAGGTAAACCTCTATCACCAAAAATATTTTTCTTAATACCACTCCAAAAGAAAATCAATCCAGTTAACATTCCAATTCCTGCCAAACCAAACCCATAATGATACCCATAGGTTACAGCAAGCCATCCACATAATAATGGTGCAATCCAGCCACCAATATTAATACCCATATAAAAGATGGTAAACCCAGAATCTTTTCTAACGTCTCCGTCTTTATATAGAGTTCCAACAAAGGTTGAGATGTTTGGTTTGAAGAATCCATTTCCAACAATAATAAATGCTAATGCTAAAAAGAATGCAATATCATTTTCAATAGCCAAAACAAAATGTCCAACGGCCATTAAAATTCCACCTAAGAAAATAGAACTACGTAGCCCTAGTATTTTATCTGATATTTGTCCACCAATAACAGTCGATGCATAGACCATTGATCCATAAGAAGCATATACTACTGCTGTAGCGGTATCACGCTCAGACAATGCCTTAAAGATTTCTTCAACCATGTAAAGCGTTAATAACGCTCTCATTCCATAGAAACTAAATCGTTCCCACATTTCTGCAAAAAATAGATAAAATAATCCTTTCGGATGCCCGAACATTTGAGGTTCGTCTGTTTGGTTTACTACTGAATCTGCCATAGTTGTTCTTACTTGTTATTAGTTATTTGTTTTAATATTTTTAGATTATAAAAAAGAATTTTCAATAAAATCTTGCCAAGTTTACGGAAAAATCAGCAAAAATCACCTCAAAAAATTCAGAAATATTGAATATTACCATGATTTTGATTCGATTCAGCTATCTTTGCAGCACCTAAAAAGTACAATTTAATGACCAAAATTATTTCAGGATTTTCCAAACTTACCAAGCAAGAGAAGATCCAATGGTTGTCAGAAAATTATTTCAGTTCTCAGCCAGAAATTATAAATACCATAACGCAATATTGGAATGCTGATGAAAAATTACAGCAATTACACGATGATTTTATAGAGAATACCATCTCAAATTTTTATTTGCCTTACGGAGTTGCACCTAACTTTATCATTAATGGAGAAAACTATGTGATTCCTATGGTTGTTGAAGAAAGCTCTGTGGTTGCAGCAGCTTCTTTAGTGGCTAAATTCTGGTCTACTCGTGGTGGGTTTAAATCTGAAGTGATTTCTACCACTAAAATTGGTCAAGTACATTTTATGTTTGAAGGAGATGCAACAGCATTGACTTCTTATTTTAATCAGCAAAAAGAAAATTTATATAAAGCGACGTCTTCCATCACTAAAAACATGGAAAAACGTGGCGGCGGAATTTTAGATATTCAATTAGTAGATAAAACAGATAAGCTCGATAACTATTATCAGTTGCATGTAACTTTTGAAACAAAAGATTCAATGGGTGCAAACTTTATCAATTCGTGTTTAGAAGCAATTGCAAAAACTTTTAGAAAAGAAGATATTGAAATTGTAATGAGTATTTTGTCTAATTATGTACCTCAATGTATAGTAAAGTCTGAAGTTTCTTGTAGTATTGAAGACTTGGGTGGAGAAAACCCACAGCAGTTTGCAGAAAAATTTAAGCAAGCAGTACAGATAGCAGAAATAGAACCGTATAGAGCTGTGACGCATAATAAAGGAATTATGAACGGAATTGATTCAGTGGTGTTAGCTACTGGAAATGATTTTAGAGCGATTGAAGCAGGAGCACATGCATACGCAACTAAAAATGGGAGTTATTCTAGCTTGACACACTGTGAAATTGAAAACGGAATATTCCGTTTTTGGATTGAGATTCCATTAGCTTTAGGTACAGTTGGAGGCTTGACAGCCTTGCATCCAATGGCGAAATTATCATTAGAGATGTTGCAAAAACCTTCTGCACCTCAATTGATGCAGATTATTGCAACAGCAGGTTTGGCACAAAATTTTGCTGCATTAAGAGCATTGACAACAAACGGAATTCAAGAAGGACATATGAAAATGCATCTGATGAATATTTTAAATCAGTTGGATGCCACCAAAGAAGAAAAAGAAATAGTGGTTACCTATTTTAAAGACAAAACTGTTACCCATAGCGCTGTTGTAGATATGTTTAATAATCTATAGAGAAATTGTAAATGAAAACAGGCCATACATATTATGTTTATATTTTGGCAAGTAAGATTAGAGGAACATTATATATTGGTGTGACTAACGATTTAGAACGAAGAGTTTATGAACATAAAACAGGAGTAAAAAAAGGATTTACTCAAAAGTATGGAGTTTCTAGATTGATGTATTTTGAAGTATTTCAAGATGTGAATGAGGCAATCACTGATTGGAAGATTACATTGATAGAAAAGGAAAATAAAAAATGGCTGGACCTTTCTGTAGATTGGTTTGATGATATTTTAACAGAATAATATGGATTCCTGCCTACGCAGGAATGACAAAAAGAATGAATAGATATTACAGCAACGGAAAATTATTACTAACAGGAGAATATGTTGTGCTAGATGGAGCAACATCTTTGGCTGTACCTACAAAATTTGGACAGGATCTAACCATTGAACCTATTCAAGAGTCAGAATTGATTTGGGGAAGTTTTACTAATACAGGAGAGTGTTGGTTTGAAGCTATTTTCGATTTGCCAAAACTCAGATTAAAGAATGCTACTTTTAACTCTGATGTAGAAGGGAATGCAGAATTTATTGCAGAAACATTACAGACGATTCTAAGTGAAGCTAGAAAATTGAATTCAGATTTTTTACAAACGGAAAATGGATGTATTGTGAAAACAAATTTATCTTTTCCTAGAAATTGGGGGTTGGGAAGTTCATCAACCTTAATTAATAACATTGCTACCTGGGCAAATATTGATGCCTATAAATTACTTTGGAATGCTTTTTCTGGAAGTGGTTACGATATTGCTTGTGCACAAAATGACTCACCTATTTTTTATCAATTAGAAAATAAGAAACCGATTGTAAAGACAGTTGAGTTCAATCCGAGTTATAAAGAAGAATTGTTTTTTGTGCATTTGAATAAAAAGCAAAATAGTAGAGAAGGAATTGCGCAGTACAAAAAGAACAACCAAGGGATACAGCAAGAAATAGCGGAGATTTCAAACTTATCTAATGAATTTGTAAAAGCAAATTGTGTAAAAGATGTAGAGATGATACTTGAAGAACATGAACGTATTATTTCTTCAGTCATAAAATTGAATCCAGTAAAAAAGGAATTGTTTCCTGATTATTTTGGTGCAGTAAAAAGTTTAGGTGCTTGGGGAGGAGATTTTGTATTGGTCACAGGAAATGAAGACACACCTAATTATTTTAAACAAAAAGGATTCGAAACAGTACTACCATATTCAAAAATGATTTTATGAGCAAAATAATAATTATTGGAGGAGGAGCAGCAGGTTTCTTTACCGCAATCAATGCCAAAGAACTAAATCCAAATTTGGATATCACAATTCTTGAAAAAGGAAAAGAAGTATTACAGAAAGTGAAAATTTCTGGTGGTGGACGTTGTAACGTAACACATGCCTGTTTTGAGCCTAAAGAATTAGTGAAGTTTTATCCGAGAGGAGAAAAAGAATTACTAGGACCTTTTCATACATTTATGACTGGTGATACTTTTGAATGGTTTGATGACCGAGGTGTTCCGCTAAAAATAGAGTCAGACAATCGTGTTTTTCCTGAAGCAAATACTTCGCAAGCAATTATTGATTGTTTTGAAAATGCAGTGGATACACTCGGAATTAAAGTCTTGAAAAATTACGGAGTAAATTCGATTGAACAAAAAGGAAATCAATGGTTGGTTAAAACTAAAAATGTAACTTTTGTTGCAGATAAGCTTGTTGTTGCTGCTGGTAGTAGCAATAAAGCTTGGGAGTTGGCAAAGAATTTAGGTCATAGCATTATAGAACCTGTGCCATCTTTGTTTACGTTTAATATCAAAGACAAACGGATTATTGATTTGTTAGGGGTGTCAGTACCCAATGCAACTGTAAATATTGTAGGAACAAAATTAGAAACTTCTGGACCATTATTGATTACGCATTGGGGAATGAGCGGGCCAGCTGTATTAAAGTTGTCTGCCTTTGGAGCACGCATTTTAGCTGAGAAAGGCTACCAATACAATGTGGAAGTGAATTGGCTCTCTAGGCCAACTGATAAGATTGTAAATGTGTTACTGAACCTAAAAAAGAAACAACCTAAAAAACATGTGTTCTTAAAATCTCCGTTTGCCGAAATTCCAAGAAGACTATGGGAACGTTTGGTATTGGCTTCTGGTATTGCTGAAACCTTTAAATGGGCAGATTTAAGCAATGTTCATATAGAGAAACTGGCAAATCAATTAACCAAAGGGTTGTACAATGCCAATGGCAAAAGTACCTTTAAAGAAGAGTTCGTAACTGCTGGCGGAATTGATTTAAAAGAGATTAATTTTAAGCGTTTTGAAAGTAGAAAGCACGAAAATTTATTCTTTATTGGCGAAATGTTAAATATTGATGCTGTTACTGGAGGTTTTAATTTTCAGAATGCATGGACAGGTGGTTTTATTGCTGCAAAAGCGATTGCTGAAAATTAAAACCTTTTAGAATCATGATTCTAAAAGGTTTTAATTAATGTTTGGGTGAATTTTATTTTAATTTTTTCAGTTTTTCCTGTGAATCTTTATATCCTAATTCAATTGCTTTTTGGTAGCTTTTTAGTGCTTCCTTTTTTAGATTGTTTGCCTTATATCCATCTCCTAAAGAATCCCAAAGATTGCCATCTTTAGGGTGTCGTTGCACATTTATTTTAAAGAACTCTAAAGCCCAATCCAAATTTGTATTTAACATTATTAGTATATTCCCAATTGAATTTAAAGTGTTTGAATTCGTTAATTTATCAGCATAATTTTCTTGAAGCAGCGTAAGCAGCTCATTCGAATTGTCTGTTGAATGCTGTTTTATATACTCCATTGCAAAGGAGTATACATTGTTTTGTATCGGTTTTGGAACATAGTTCTCGTCTAAGATTATCTTAGCAACAGTATATCCAAGGTATTCTATTTTAGAACTGTTTGCATTTGTTACATAGGCAATATATACATCTTCTTTTGGGTACCAAATTATGGAATGCGCATAGGCACCATTTGAGCCATTATGAGATATTCTCTTTCCGTGGTCTTTTGATTTTTTTACACCCCAACCATAACCATAACCACTAATATGGTCTGTGGTTAGCTTGTTGAATGATGCTTTCGATAGTATTTTATTTGTTTTTAGCGCTTTGTACCATAATAGCATATCATTTTGAGTAGCGTTCATTCCTCCATTGGCTTTTAAATGCCAATTGATACCTCCATCTTTTTGATACCGGATAATTGCCGATTCACGATCAAAAATTCCTCTATTATAACTGCGTGAGATTTGTTTTACATTCCATTTTGGCAACAAATATCCCGTTTGAAGCATTCCGGCGGGTTTAAAAAGATGTTCGTTTACAAATGTTTCATAAGATTGATCAGAAACGATTTCTATGATTCTTCCTAAGATGCTATACCCAACATTTGAATAGGCATATTTTTCTCCAGGTTTAGATAATAGTTTGCTTGAAAAAAGTTGGTCAAAAAAGTCTTTTTCTGAGATTTCTGTAAAGTCACGGCCTAAAGCATCTAATAAACCAGCAGAGTGCGATAATAATTGATGTATTGTTATCTTTTGTTTATCGGTAGGTACGTTTTTAAAAAAGGCACTTATAGGAGCTGTTAGCTTTAACTTTCCTAATTCTACAAGTTTTAAAATAGCAGTTGCTGTAAACTGTTTTGTGTTTGAGCCAATGTCAAAAATAGTATTCGAGTTGTTAAGACTGTTGGTTTTTTTATTAGCAATTCCATATCCTTTGTTGATAATGACTTCTCCATTTTTAACAACAGAAATAGCGCCAGAGAAACCATTTTGAGTCCCTGCTGTTAAGTAGGTGTCTATTTTAGAAAAAAGAGCTGTTGGCGCTGTTTTTTGTTGTGCATTTAATGGTATTACTCCAAATAGCATTAGTGTAATTACTGAAACAGTACGTGTTATTGTATTCATGTTGATTTCTAATTTTGTGTTTAGACGAATAGAAATCAAGACAGGTTACAATAAAATTAATTGCAATTTATTATTTGTTTGGGAAGGCTGAATAATTATGCAGTTATTAGTGTAAATGCTATTGGTGAGAATTATTTCACTTTTAGGTATTTATCAAACCATTTCACAAATTCAAGTCTATCTGTATTCATGTTTTCCCAACCATGATCTGCTCCTAGTTTTATTTTAAGTGTTAGTGGCACTCCAATGTTGTCAAACTTTTTTTGTAACAACTGAGATTGCTGTAATGGAACTTTACGATCACTATCTCCATGAATAATATAAGTAGGTGCATCATCTAAAGTGACCAATTGAGCTGGAGAAACAGAAATGGATATTTTTCTTAGTGTTATTGAATCTTTTATTGGTATGTAAGTTGTACTTGCAGCGTCGTATGTTTGAAATTTCAATGCGCCTAAAATATGACTTTTTGCGAGTCCAGCAGTATATTGTAAATAATTTAGATATCCATTTGGTTGTCCCCAATTTAAAAAAATCTGTTGGAGGGTAAAATACGGCAACGGCTTGCACTTTAGAAGATACTCTTCTAACAGGGTTTTTAGATTCTGAGCTTTTAAGGTCATTAGCAGTACTAACAAGTAATGATAAATGACCTCCAGAAGAACTACCTGTAATTCCAATATTGTCTGGGTCAATATCAAACTTTTTCGCATTGTACCTAATATGCTGAACGGCATGTTTAACGTCGGTAGCTCCTTCGGCAATATCAAACCTTGGGTTAGAACGATGCAGTGTTAGAAAAATAGTATAACCGCTTTCTAGAAAAGGTTTTGACCTGGTAATTCCTTTTTCTATAAAGGCATATCTAGAATACCAACTACCACTCATAACATTAACGATTCCTTTTCCATTTGATTTTTCAGGTTTCAAAACAACCATAGTTAAGGCCATGCCGTGTTTTCGAGCATAAATGACTTCTTCTTGGGTAAAAGAAGCTTTTTCTTGAGCATTGCTGATAAATGTTGAAAACAAAAATAAAAACAGAAAGCAAAATGAATTTTTCATGGCTTTAGAATTTTATATGGTTAGTTAAATGTCTGACACTAAGTTCGTGTTTTAAATTAAAGAAGTTCATTGGCGTTAATCTCTTCAATAATACGACTAAAATAGTTTGTAGGTAATGCTTCTATATAATCTGTAATTACTTTAAGAGTTTTATAATGATCAAATAGGTCTGGCGTTGGTTCTGTGTAGTTAAAGTTTAAATGTCTCCAAAATGTCATTGCAGTTCCAGCATAAGTCGTAAAAGCTTTTAATGCATCTATTTCTAAAGTTGTTATCTGAATTTCATTCGTATATCCTTTTAATAATGCTCTTACTTTTTGAAGGTCAATTTTTTCTTCATCTCTGCAAGCACCAATAATGGTCATTCCAATGTCAAAAACTCTGTAATAATACACGGCTTCTTCAAAATCCATGATTGTTACAGATTGCTCATCTTTTGTAATCACAACATTGTTAGAAAACAGGTCGCTGTGAATTAATGCTTTTGGTAAATCTTTAGTGAAATAGGGTAAGAAAGATTCGAGTTTTTTATGTAACCATTTTTCAAATACTGAACCGGCAGCGTATTTTTTAACGTTAACGAACTGCTCTTTTCCAAAGTTAGCTTGTTTAGAAAGGTACTCAGGTGCTTTTATTTTGTGAAGCTTTCCTAATTCACTTCCTGCTAATTCTAATAAATGATTAGGTAATTCTTTATAAACAGTTCCCTCAATAAATTTTTTGACTATTAAAGGTTTATCACCCCAAAAGCTTATAGGTTGATTTTTTATAGTGCGAATTATTTTAGAGCTTTCAAATTTATGTGTTGCTAGATGTTCTAAAAGCAATGCTAATTCTTTTGTTTTTTGCTTCGTTTTTTGCTCACAAATTGTCAATACATAATTGCCTTTTTCTGATTTTAAAAGATAATTGGTGTTTTCTGAACCACCGCTCAATATGCTAAAAGAATGAATGTTTTTTATTGAAAATTCAGATGCAATCGTTTCAATTTCTTGTTGATTTAAAGTGGTGTATTGCGCCATAATTATACTCTTTCCTCAAAAGGAATCACAATCCCTTTTTCTACATAATTTTTCAGTCCTCTAAGTAACATAGCCCAACAAAAAGAAGATTGTTTAAACTCAGCATTGCAGTATTGCCAGTTTTTATGCCAAAAGTGTAGTTGTACTTTATGGTTCGAAATTTCTTCAATGTCAAAACCAAAAGAAGTTGGGTTCCAGTCTTTACTAGAAATTGTCATCTGTATATGGAAAGCTACATTAGGTTTGTAAGTAATTACCTTGCCAAACCAATTATAGGTGTCTGTGAAATTAAGAGTGTATACCTCATTTAATTTTTCTTTTCCAGAACATGTTAGTGGCCACCAATTGATCAATTCCGCTGGTTTAGAAACTGCATTGAATAATTTTCTGGCTGAGGTATTTACCAATAAATCATGGTAAATGTGGTAGCTTTTTGAATCCATGCATTAAAGCTACAAAAAAAAGAGCAGCCAAATGGTTGCTCTTTTTTAACTTATTTCTTTTTAGTAAGAAAGGCTTTTGCTTTGATAATAAATTCGCCTTTTGTTTCCCCTTCATGTGCACCATGAGAAACGTTGGGTAAAATCCAAAGATCAGAATTTGGTAAATTTTTCTTTACGCGAGCAACTTCTGTGAAGTCCATTCCTTCATCATCATCACCAATCATAATTAATACTTCTGGTTTGATAGATTGCAATTCTGCTGTGCTAACTTTTACAATGTAATTGTTGAATTGTTCCATCAGCGCTTTGATTCTTTCATCTGTTTTATGGTAGTCTTTTAACCAAGAAAAATTGCGGCTGCTTTCAAAGGTAAAGGCTTTTTTATATTCAGGAAAGTCATCAACATTCCAAGTCCCAACAGCGCCAATTGTAATCATAGAATCAATTAAGCTTGGGTTTAGTAATGCTAAATGATACAAAACATCACCTCCAAAACTAAATCCAATCGCTTTAATCCTATCGAGTTTTAAATATTCGACAAGCGCATTTAAATCTTTTGCAACAGATTTTATAGAAAGCGTTTCATTAAAAGGATCAGATTTTCCATGACCCGTTAAATCAATTACATACACTTTGTATTCTTGGTCAAAATCTTTTACATAAGGCAACCAATGTTTAGACGAAAGTGTATACCCGTGCAATAGGAATAGTGGTTTTCCTTTTCCGTATACTTCGTAATAGATTTTTTTGCCGTTGATAGAAACCAATTCTGATTTCTTAGGCGTTTGTGATAATAGGGTAGTTGACATCAGTGTAAATATAAATAGGACTAGTTTATTCTTCATCTTCTTCTTCGAAACAATTAAATATCATAGAGCAACCATACTCCAATGCTTCTTCGTATAATTCGGTATGGTCTTCATCTACATCAGAGATACTCTCTAAATTAAAATATTCTTCTTCTATTTCAGTTGCTTTCCAACCTTCACTTTTTATATAGTATTTGGCAAGTCTGTATGCACCTTCTATATCTTTATAGTCAATGTACAAGCTTACATAAGCTCCGATTACTTCGTCGTATTGTTCTGATTTTTTAGTTGGTTTTGCCAACGCGTTTATTAAAAACATAATTTTTTGTTTTAAGTGATTATTCTGCCAATTCGCCTCTATGTGGAATTAAAGCATCTCTATAGGTTTTCATATCTACTTCATCAACGGTAACATAAGCGATGCTATGAAATTCGTTGAGTTGAGAATGATTGATTTCGTAATAATGTAAGTTTTCTGTTGTTGCAAACTCTTTTAAATGAATGCAATGATGTTTTGCCGTTTCCAGTCCATCTTCACCTTTAAAATCCCAAATCAATTTTAACTTTCTATTCATACTGCAAAAATACCTATTTCAAATGAATGAAACAGGTATTTTATCAACCAAGTAAACAAAACCAATTATTTAGATTTCTGTTGTATCGTCCAATTATAATTAATCTTCCTTTTTAAATATTTTTTGATGGGTTCTAAACCAATGGATGCTCTTTTTTGATCTACATATTCTGGATCTTTTATAGGAAAAGGTTCTAGTTGCCTCTTGCTATTATATCGAAACTGCATTCCATAGATTTGAATCTTGTTGGTATTTACTAAAATTCGATCCTTAATTTTGGCATATTCCATGCAACTTCCTTCTTTTTGTAAACAAGCTTTTTTTATGTGTGGCAGATATTTTATTCTCATTTCTTCACTCTCTAAATGATTGATGATAATTAGAGGCGCATCTGCAGCTAATTTACCAACCATTGCATATGTTGGCCAACCATGTTGGGTAATTAATTCTTCAATTTTTGAGAAGTTCCCTTTTCCTATTTCTGTTTTTTGTGCTGCAATTGGATAGTACCAATGTGGAATTCTTCCATGCTTCATATAAAATCGTTTTGCCATATCAAGTTGGTAATCTAACGCTTGATCTTTCATTATTAATCTGAGCAGCTGTTTTGCATAATCAAGGTTTTTTAATTTTCCTTTTTTTGATTGAAATCTTTCAAACTGATTTTTTTCAATGGTGTTCCATCTTTGATCATCTGTAAGCGTTAACAAATCATTGTCTGCTAAAACCCACAAACGGGTGTCGTTTTTTAATGCCATTGTTAAGTAATGAAAAGCACTGTCTTTTTGATAGATCAAAGCATAAGCACACGCCAAATTGTAGGTGTTATTAGCATCTGATGTGTTTTTTATATAATCATATTTATAAGCTTTTACAGCATTTTCTAAGTTCCCTTCTTTTCTAAAGTTGTCTCCTCTACTTTGCGATAAAACAGCAGTTGTTAGAGCGAAAAGTAAGATTTGAATTGTTGTTTTCATGCTTAGTTATTCTTCTTTTTTTAATACATGTTTATTGCCTGCAAATGTTAATTCTAATGTGTTATTTTTTATATTAAAATCAAACCGAATTCCCATGGCGTCATATATGAAATAATCTCTTTTAGTAGCGGTTAATTTAAAAGCAGGTTGACCTTGGGCTTGTGCAATAAGAATATTTCCTTTCTTGATGAAAGTTACTTTTGCTGGAAATGTTTTACCGCTATAAACTCCTAAATAGGTGTCTAAATCTTTTGGATTTAAAGTATAGGTAGGTTTCCTTTTTAATGAAGGATCATTTTCAAAATATGTATCTAAAATTGAAATGACTAATGGCATCATAATCATGGTTAAACCGTTAAACGTAAACGACATTGTGACGTTTTTTTGGGGAATGTACAATGCGAAAGATTGAAAGCCATCTATTCCTCCATCATGTCCATAGATTTTTAAACCCTTAAAGCTGAACTGCATAATCCCTAAGCCTTTCCCTTTTTTTATGCTCATTAATTTTTTTAATGAGGTGGCGGAAGTTAATTTTTGAGTGAATAATTTAGTGTAAAAAGTATTTACTTCTGATGCTGTAGAAACAATTGCACCTGCTCCCATTGGTGCAGACATGTGAGTTTCTATGTCAATAAAATTCCATTTATTGTTTTCAAAGTAATAAGGAAGCGCTTCATTATTATTTGAGGTAATTGACTTTCCAAATTCGGTTCTTTTTAAACCTAAGGGTTTTATAATTCGATCATTTAAAATTTTATCGAATGATTTTTTATCAATGTCTTCAGAAATATATGATAGAATTGCAAAATTTGTATTTGAGTATTTTGATTTTTCTTTAGGCTCAAATACAGTTCCGTTTTTAATAAAACGATTTATCATTTGTTTGCGGGTTTGCGGTTTTGTGATCCAAGATCTAATGTTTTTATCTTGAGTAATATTAGCTAATCCACTTTGATGCCTTAATAAATCTTCAATTGTTATTTTGGTTGCATTTGGTAGTGTCGGAAAATAATCTTTTAATAATGTATGTAAGGATAATTTGCCTTCATCTACCTGTTGGAGTATAATCGTTGCTGTATACGTTTTTGTAATAGAGCCAATTCTAAACTTAGTGTTAATATTGGGTTTAGTTTTTGAATTTATATTTGCGAATCCTAAGTTTTTTTGATATATCTCTTTTCCGTTTTCGAAAATTGAAACGGTTCCCATTGCCTTGTTCTCTGATTCAAATTTATTAAATAGCTTGTCAAGATTTGTTTTGTTGTTTGTGCATTAGTGAAAATTGAGCACAGGCATACCACCACACAAAGTACGTTTTTGATCATAATAATAAAATTTAAATGTTAGGTTTAACTAGTTTTTTGTTCTTTTTGGAAGCTAATAAGTAGTGTAATTCCTGCGCGTCCAACTAAGAAAATAAACATGCCAAAAGTTGGAGGTAAAATACCCAGTTTAAAACCACCCGCTAAAACTTGTGGAGCAATATCATTCGTTTGAGAAATTTTATCTAAAGCAGAAATTAATCCCATTGTGAATCCTAAAAAGCCAAAAACCAATGCAAAAAGACTAATAGATTTTAAAAGTTTAAGGTTTTTTTCTGAATTGTTTTTTATTCCTCTAATAATTAAAAAAATCACGAGTGCTAATAAGAGTAACAAAGGAATCATAAATTGATACCCGCCGTCTGAAAGTAGATGTGTCATAATAATTTGTTTTAAATTCTTAGCGAAACTATTTTAATTAGCTACTTAAAATAACTATAAACGACCAAAGTAAGATATTTGATCTGTTTTTACCAAATTAGCACGTTTTTTGTAAAAACAGAACTAAACGGGTAAAATCGATATCAAAAACTGAAAATGGTCTATAATTTATAAAATAATACAACGTTTTTTATTTTTTTTGCATTAATGAGTAAGGTTATAGTAAATAGTGGCAAGCAGGTTTTTATGCACTTGTCTTTTTGGAGTATTGTTTGGTTCTTTTTTAAAACCTTTTTTAGTGTTGGAACTTCAAATGCACAATTTATATTTTGGTTTTCAATTATCCTAAGTGTCATATCAATTGTTGCCTCGTACGTATTTGTGTATGATTTATTACCCAACTATTTATTGAGAAAAAAATATAAAGAGTTTTTGCTCTATACAACTTATGCAGGGGTGTTTATTACTTGTGGAGTGTTTATGACCATGACATTTGGTTTTGTTTTTTATTTTAATTTTGAGTTTCAGAACATGCCAGCTTTAACCAAAAGCTCTTCTGTAATATTGGTCTGTGTTGTGTTGATTGTTGTGCTCACTAGCGGAATTAAAATATTATCACATAACTACAAATCTTTAGAGAAAAACAAAACATTAGAAAATAAAATTTTACAAACCCAACTTGAATTAAAAGAGCAGGAGTTAAAATTCTTGAAAATGCAAATTCATCCACATTTTTTGTTTAATTCATTAAATACTATTTATGGTTTTGCTTTAAAGAAAAAAGAGGAAGCCCCTGAAATGATTTTGAAACTTTCAAATTTATTAGATTATATTTTATATCAAGTAGATAAGCCAACTGTAAATTTACAAGATGAAATTAATCATTTAGAGGATTATATTTCCTTAGAAGAGATGCGATTTAATGATACGTTAAAAGTTAAATTCAAAAATGAAAATAGCAATGAGTATTTACAAGTAGCACCTATGTTGCTGATTCCTTTTTTGGAGAATAGTTTTAAGCATGGAAAAATAATTGAAGGCAAAATGCATGTGAGGATTCATCTATTTATAGAAAATGATTTTTTGTGTTTTACTATTGAAAATTCTTCTGACTCAAAGCGTGAAATTAAAATAGGAATTGGCTTGGAAAACATTAAGAAACGCCTGGGGATCTTGTATCCAAATGCGCATACTTTAAATGTCTCTGAATCTGAAAATAAATTTAGAGTAGCCTTAAAAATTGGAATAGATAGTTTAAAAAGAGAAAGTAATGTCTAAAGAAATATCATGTGTTATTGTAGATGACGAACCTGTGGCGAGAGATATTTTAATTTCGTTTATAGATAAAATTCCTAATTTAAATTTAATTAAGAGTTGTAAAAATGCACTTGAGGCTTTTGAGGTTATGAATACTCAAAAAGTAGATCTATTTTTTTTAGATATCAATATGCCAGAAGTTTCGGGTTTGTCTTTAGCAAAAATGATAGGTAAAGATGCTAAAGTGGTTTTCACCACAGCCTATAGAGAATATGCAGTTGAAGGATTTGATCTGAAAGCAGTAGATTACTTATTAAAACCAATTGCATTTGAACGCTTTTTGGAGGCTGTAAATGCATATTTTGAAACACTAAAAATTGGTGATCGAGTTGTAGGAAAAGAAAAAGACATCAAATCAGACTTTTTCTTTGTGCGTTCTGAACGGAAAATGGTGAAAATAAATTTTGATGCTATATTATATATAGAAAGCTTGAGTGATTATATTAAAATTCATCAAGTAAACAAAACGATTGTAACAAGAGAAACCATTACAAATATAGAGGCTAAATTACCACAGTCTCGATTTTTAAGAATTCATAGATCTTATATTGTGGCAATAAAAAGTATTGAATCATATACAAGTGAGTTTATAGAAATTAAAAACAAAGCGGTGCCAATTAGTAGAACGTACAAAGAATCAATTTTGAAAAAAATGGAAAAAATTTAAAAAGAAATAAAGTATCTTTACGGTAAATATTTTTGATTTGAATACAGCACAATTTATACCTTCTAAACTACATTTTTCTACTTTAAAATCGTCTCATACGTGGCAAACACCAAGCAATATTGCTTTGGTAAAGTATTGGGGGAAAAGCGATCCACAAATTCCTAAAAATGCCTCTATTAGTTTTACGCTAAATAACTGCCATACAATAACTACCATTGATTTTGAAAAAAGCGATTCTCAAAAAGAAATCAATTTTGAGCTGTTCTTTGAAGGACAGATAAAAGAAGCATTTAAGCCGAAGATCGCGCAGTTTTTTGAAAGAATAAAACAGTATTGCCCTTATGTTTTTGAATATGATATGGTTATTAATTCTGAGAATTCTTTTCCACATAGTAGTGGGATTGCTTCATCTGCAAGTGGGTTATCAGCAATAGCAATGTGCTTACTAAGTTTAGAAAAAGAGTTGAATCCAAGTTTAACTACAGCATATATCAACAAAAAAGCTTCCTTTTTAGCAAGACTTGGTTCTGGTAGTGCAAGTAGAAGTATTGAAGGACCATTGGTGGTCTGGGGAGCGCATCCTGAGATTGATGGAAGTTCTGATTTATTTGGAGTGAAATTTCCGTTTAAAGTGCATTCAGTTTTTGAAAACTATCAAGATGCAATTTTGTTAGTAGATAAAGGAGAAAAACAAGTGTCAAGTACTGTTGGTCATAATTTAATGTATAATCATCCATTTGCAGAGCAGCGTTTTGAGCAGGCTAATGATAATTTATCAAAAATATCAAAAATATTACAAGAAGGAAATTTAGATAAATTTATCAATATTGTAGAAAGTGAAGCATTGACTTTACATGGAATGATGCTAACTAGCAATCCGTATTTTATTTTAATGAAACCGAATACATTGGAGATCATTAATGAAATTTGGGAATTTAGAGCAGAAACCAAAAGTAACATCTGCTTTACACTAGATGCTGGAGCGAATGTGCATGTATTGTACCCAGAAAAAGAGAAAGAAAAGGTCAATTTGTTTATTGAAAAGGTATTGTCTAAATATTGTCAAAATGGGCAATTTATTTTAGATAATATAGGATTTGGCGCGAAAATTTTGTAACTTAGAGAAACTAAAACTTTAAATTATGAAAACGTCAACTTTACTTATCGCCATGGTTGTTGGGTTTTTATCCGTTTCGGTATCCGCTCAAGATACTGTCTGGTTTGACTCAAATTGGAACCCTTCAACAAAAGAAAAAGCAACCTATTACAGACCAGTTCCTAAATCACAAAACAATGGATTTTGGATCGTAGATTACTATATGGATGGAACCAAACAAATGGAAGGTTTCAGTTTGAATAACTTTGTAAATAAAGAGAAATTTGATGGTTTGGTTAAATACTATTTTGCTGATGGCGTCATCTATCAAGAAGTAAATTATGTTACAGGGAAAATAGACGGAGTGAGAAAAATCTATTTTGAATCTGGAAAACTAAAGAATGAAAGAGAATATGAAGATGATAAAATGGCAGGCGAATTTTCTGAATATTATGATACAGGAGAGCTTTCAGTTCATGGAAATTATGAGAATAGTTTAAAAGAAGGTGTTTGGAAAACGTATTATAAGAATGGGAAAATAAAGGAAAGAGGAAAATACGAAAAGGGAGAGAAGATTGGTATTTGGAAAACTTTCTATAAAAATGTGTATAAGAAGTAATTAAATATTATTTTTGAAAAAAATATGCTATTTTTGTAACGTAAAAAGAAATTATGAAAGGACCTTTATTTTATGCTAAGATTTTGCTTTTTGGTGAATATGGAATTATTAAAGATTCTAAAGGCTTGGCAATTCCTTTCAATGCCTATCGTGGAGCTTTAAAAGCTGCAAACAACTTAACAGGAGAAGCAGAAAAATCAAACATCAATTTACTGAAATTTTATAACTATTTATCTCAATTAAACCAAGAAACATTGTCTTTTAGGTTGGGTGAGCTAAAGAATGATTTGGATAACGGAATGTATTTTGATTCTTCTATCCCGCAAGGATATGGAGTGGGGAGTTCTGGGGCATTAGTAGCTTCTATTTATGATAAGTATGCAACAGATAAAATAACAGTTTTAGAAAATTTAACAAGAGATAAATTGTTAAGTTTGAAAGAAACTTTTAGTGTAATGGAATCTTTTTTTCATGGTAAAAGCTCAGGTTTAGATCCTTTAAATAGTTATTTGAGCTTGCCTATTTTAATCAATTCAAAAACAAATATTGAACCTGCTGGAATTCCATCTCAAAAGGAAGGTAAAGGAGCGGTATTCTTATTAGATTCTGAAATGATTGGAGAAACGGAGCCAATGGTAAACATCTTTATGAATAAGATGAAAAACGAAGGCTTTAGAAAAATGTTAGATGAAGAATTTGTAACCTATACAAATTCTTGTATAGATGATTTTTTGCGTGGTAACGTAAAATCTCTTTTTGGCAATGTAAAACAATTGTCTAAAATTGTTTTGAAAAACTTTAAACCAATGATTCCTGTAGCTTTTCATAAAGTTTGGGAACATGGAATAAATACGAATGATTATTACTTAAAACTTTGTGGTTCTGGTGGTGGCGGTTACATCTTAGGTTTTACCGAAGATTATGAAAAAGCAAAAGAAAAACTTCAAGATTACAAATTAGAATTGGTTTACAGATTTTAACAAACCAAGACTTGTAAAGTGAATAGTTCTAAGCCCTCTTCAATACTCTATAAACTATTAAGCCTACTTTCTGTAGTAAGGGGGTATAATGTTTTAGTGTTAGTTATAGCGCAATATTTAGCCGCTTTATTTATTTTTTCTCCAAGTAGATCATTGCCGATAGTAGTATTAGATTATAAATTGTTTTTTATCGTTTTAGCATCCGTGTTTGTTGTTTCTGCAGGATATATAATAAATAATTTCTATGATGTGAAAGCAGATAGAATTAATAGACCAATTAAAGCCCGCTTAGATCAGTTTGTAAGCCAGAAAACAAAGCTTCAAATCTATTTTTTGTTTAACTTTTTAGGGTTTCTTTTCGGATGGTTTATATCTTGGAGAGCAGCACTGTTTTTTGCAATATATATATTTGCGATCTGGTTATATTCGCATAAACTTAAGAAACACCCATTTATTGGTTTGATTTCTGCATCGGTTTTAACAATTTCGCCATTTTTCGCCATTTTTGTCTATTATAAGAATTTTTCTAAAATAATTTTCGTTCATGCAACATTCTTGTTTTTTGTGTTGTTGTTAAGACAGTTGATAAAAGACTTGGGGAGTTTAAGAGGTGCCGTTGCAAATAATTATATTACCTTTCCTGTTAAATATGGAGAAAGAAAAACTCGAAAACTGGGAATCTTCTTTATCCTTTTGACGTTCTTCCCCGCTTATATTTTAGTGAATTACCCATCTGTTGGCTACATGAAATATTATTTTTTGATCTCAATTATTATGTTAATTTTTATTGGGTATTTCTTGTGGAAGTCAAACTTAAAAAGGCACTATATATTGTTGCATAACATTTTAAAAATGATGCTTTTAGCAGGAGTTTTGAGTTTGCTTTTTATAGACCCTTCCATTCTGGTGGAAAGAGTAATTGATAAACTGAATTAAATCAAATATTTAACAGTACCTTTGCCGAAAATTTATAATAATGAGTGCAAGTAGAGACTCGTCGAGAGGACGACAAAGTGGAAGCAATAGTGGTTTCCAAGGAAAAAAGAAAAAAGAGTATAAAAAAATCAAAGCAACTCCACAAGCTGATCCAGCTGATGGTATTCGTTTAAACAAATACATTTCAAATTCTGGAGTTTCTTCAAGAAGAGAAGCAGATAAATATATTGCTTCAGGTAATGTTACCATTAACGGAAAAGTAATCACAGAAATGGGCTTTAAAGTAATGCCTGGTGATGAAGTTCGTTTTGATGGTACTGCTATTTCTCCTGAAGAAAAGAAATACATCTTGTTAAACAAACCTAAAAATTACATTACTACCATGGACGATGAAAGAGGTAGGAAAACGGTAATGGACTTGATTGTAAATGCTTCAAAAGAACGTGTGTATCCTGTTGGAAGATTGGATAGAAATACTACTGGTTTATTGTTGTTTACAAACGATGGAGACTTAGCTAAGAAATTAACACACCCAAAACATAACATTCAGAAACTATACCATGCTTCTCTAGATAATAAGTTTGCAGTGAAAGATTTGCATAAAATTAGAGATGAGGTAATTATTGAAGGAAGAAAAGTTTTTATTGATGAAGTTGATTATGTTGTTGGAGAATCTAAAACAGAAGTCGGAATTAAAATACACTCTGGACGTAATAGAATTGTTCGTAAAATATTTGAACACTTTGGCTATAAGGTTGTAAAGTTAGATCGTGTGCTCTTTGCAGGCTTAACTAAAAAGAACCTTCCTAGAGGACGTTATAGAGAATTAACAGAACAAGAAGTAAATACACTTCATATGTTATAAACAAAAAAAGCCAGCTAATTAGCTGGCTTTTTTTGTTTATTTTAAAATGGAATTAATAACAGCTGTTTTTTCTTTCATTACTTTATTATTTACAGAAGAGTATCCCATTATTAATCCTTGTTCTTTTTCTTTAGTGATATAATAGTTACTCAAAGGATAGGCAACCACATTGTGTTTAAGAAGTTTTTTAAAAGCATCTAAATCTGAAGTACCATTTTTTATTTTGCTGATTAAATGCAACCCTTCATGTGAGTCTTTTATTTCTAAAGAATCTTGGGTGTAGTTTACAAATAGTTCTCTTCTTTCTTTAGCAGTTGCAATTACGCTTCGTAAATGATGATTTAAATAGTCCTTATCAATAAATCGGCTCATAATTTCTTGGGTAGAAGAAGGAACAAACCTACTAGATTGCTCGTATATAGATTTAATAGGATCTATCAAGTATTTTGGGACAATCATATATCCTAAGCGTAAAGAAGGATGTAAGAGCTTATTAAATGTTCCTTGGTATATTACACGGCTTTCCACATCAAGACTAAAAAGTGATGGCGTTGGATCGTCCCAATTGCTAAATTCATGGTCGTAATCATCTTCAATTATTAAAGCATTTTTATTAGAAGCCCATTGCAATAATTCTAATCGTCTTTCATAGCTCATTTTAACACCCGAAGGATATTGGTTTGAAGGTGTTGAATAAATTAGCTTGGTTTTGCTTTGCTTAAGCGATTTAATATTCATGCCGTTAGCATCTACATTGCAAGGAACAATAGTTGCTTTTAAGCTTTTAAAAAGATTATACGCTCTGGGAAATGTAGGGTTTTCCATGATTACAGTATCGTTTTTATTAAGAATGGTATTTCCTATTAAATAGAGAGAGTGTAATGAGCCAGAAACAATCATTATTTGATTGTAATCACAATCAATATTTCGATACAATTTTAAATAATTAGAGATACTAAGTCTTAAAGAATCCAGCCCTTCAGATGGAGCATAAGATAAATTTGTTGGAGTAGTTTCTCTCCAATAACTATTAGAGAGGTTTTTCCACTTTTTAACTGGAAATAAGTCTAATGGAGGTAGACCAGGTCTAAAAGCAATATTGTTTTTAGAAAAATTATCTGTAGTTATGTATTTGTATTTTGAGAAGAGTTTTGCTTTTCTAGAAATCTTAGGATACTTATAATTCTTTTTTTGTTTTTCATTAAAAGAAGTAAAAGATACTTTGGGAGCAGAAACATAATAACCAGAACCTTGCTTTGAAGTTACAAACTTTTCTAAAACCAATAAATCATAAGATTTAACAACAGTACTTCTGGCAATATTAAGGTCTTTTGCTAAAACTCTGGAGGCTGGTAGTTTTGTGCCATCTGGAATTATTTTCTTGTTGATTGCATCTCTCAATATAAAATATAAATTTTGATATAAGGAATGGTCATTGTTTTCTAATGAGAATTCAGAGTGTTTTACGATATTTTTTATGGTGGAAAACAAAATTGGTATGCGGTATTTTTAGTAATTGGTATGCGCAATATAACACATTGTTAACATATTTTTACATCAGAAATCAATTAAAATTCATTTCATGTATACACAATTGAATAAAAAAAGAATCGTAATTATATTGGTGTTTGTTCTGCTAACAGTTAGCTGTACTCACTTAAAGACAGTTGCTTTTAAAACTCCTGTTGATACAAAAACGAAGAAAATACATTCTCAAGTTAAAAAGACCTATGTATTGAATGATATGCAAATATTTGCATCAAATCAGTTTTATGGTGCTCATTTAAAGGGGTTTGAAAAAGTAAATGACTCTACAGTAAGAGTAATTATTGCGCCAGAAAACACCCCAATTAATAATAGTGCTTACTATTCTTTTAAAGCTTGGTCTAAAGAAAATAAAACAATTTATTTTCAATTTAGTTACCCAGAAGGCTATCAGCATAGATATCCTCCAAAATTAAAAATTGCAGGTTCAAATAATTGGACCGTGTTATCTGGAGACAACATTTTTAAAGTAGGAAAAATAACTACTGCTAAGATTCAGCTTAGTAAAAAACCATTGTACATATCAGCACAAGAAATAGTTTCGTCTACAGATACTTATAATTGGGTTGAATCTTTAATAAAAGGTAAAGAAGCCTATGTACATTATAAAGAAGCAGGCAAGTCTAGATTGGGAAAAAAACTACCGGTATTGGATATTTATATTGGTGATAAAAAACAAAAGCCGATTGTAGTCTTGCTAACAAGACAGCATCCACCAGAAGTAACTGGTTTTTTTGCATATCAAGAATTTTTAAAAACCATATTGAACGAATCAAAGTTATCTACAGATTTTTTGAAGAAGTATCGAGTGTTGGCTTTTCCTATTTTAAATCCAGACGGTGTAGACTTAGGACATTGGAGACATAATGCTGGAGGTGTAGATACCAATAGAGATTGGGCTGAGTACAATCAGCCAGAAATTAGACAAGTGGTCAATTACATAACAAGTACCAGTAAAAAAGATCAAGGAAAAATTGTACTAGGCCTTGACTTTCATTCAACATACAACGATGTCTTTTATACAAATAAAATAAGGAAAGAAACAGCATTGCCAACATTTATAGAAGAATGGTTTAGCGCTTTAGAAACGAATATTCCAAATTATAAAGTGAATGAGAAAGCCGCAAATAGTACAAAGCCAGTTTCTAAAGGATGGTTTTTATACGGGCAAAAAGCAGTTGGAATTACCTATGAGATTGGAGATAAAACACCAAGAGACAAAATTAAACTAGTAGGAAAAGTAACATCAGAAGAAATGATGAAGATTTTAATCAAACAATAAAAAGTAACTCAAATTCAAATAGTATAAACTAAAACACAAGTAGAATGATTCGAAAATTATTTTTAAGCGTTTTTGTACTTCTTTTATCAAGTACATTAATGCATGCACAAAAAACAGTATCAGGAACTGTTCGTGACAAAGAGGGGCCTCTACCGGGTGCTTCGGTAATTGAAAAGGGGACAATAAACGGAGTAACTACAGATTTTGACGGTAAGTTTAGTCTAAAAGTTGCGAATGATAATGCAGTGCTTATAATTTCTTTTATTGGGTATACAGATAGAGAGATATCTGTAAAAGGGCAATTAGAATTGGCAATTATTTTAGTTGAAGATTCACAAACATTAGATGAAGTAGTAGTAAATGCTTTAGGGTTTTCTGTAGATAAGAAAACGCTAGGAGCTACCTATTCTAAAGTAGACGCAAGTCAAGCAAAAAGATCTGGAGAAACCGGAGTGATTAATTCGCTTTCAGGTAAAGCTTCTGGAGTTAAAATAGCACGAGCAAATGGTGATCCAGGAGCTGGTTCTTCTATCCAAATTAGAGGAGCAAATACGATCAGTGGTAACTCACAGCCATTAATAGTTATTGACGGTATTGCTTTTAGTAATGAAAATGCGAATGGGATTGGAAATGCTGCAACTGGTGGTGTTTCTCAACAATCACGATTAAATGATTTAAATCAAGACGATATTGAATCAATGACCATCTTAAAAGGAGCATCTGCTGCTGCTGTTTGGGGTTCTCAAGCAGCAAATGGAGTGATTGTAATTACAACCAAAAGAGGTCGTAATATGGATAAAGTAGATGTTTCGTACTCAGCAGTGTTTTCTTTTGACGAAATAACAGATAAACACCCATTACAAGCTAACTATGGACAAGGTTCTGGAGGCGTTTGGAGACAAAATAACTCAAGATCTTGGGGAGATAAAATTTCAGAAAGAAGCGGAGGAACCGACGATTTTAATACAAGTGGTCAGTATTTTGAAGCGCAAGATGGCACGAAATATTACCCTATAAACTCTGGTGGAAAAAACTCTAAAGAAACGTTTTTAGATAAAAACTTCAATCAAGTATTTGGAACAGGGCATTCTGTAAATCAAAATGTAAGTGTAAGTGGAGCAGGAGAGAAAGGAAATGTGTATTTGAGTTTTGGGAAATTAAAAAGTGAAGGAATCATCAAAAACAGTACTTATGATAAAATAAATGCTAGTTTAAATGTTGGCTATAAATTCAACGATCAAATCTCAATTAAAGCGAAAGCAAATTATATTACAACAAAATCCAATAGAATTCAACAAAGTTCTAACGTAAATGGATTGTATTTAGGGTTGTTGAGAAACGCTCCCGATGTAGATATTGAAGATTATATTGGTACCTATTATAATAGTTCAGGAACTCCAACCCCTTTACGTCAACGTTCATACAGGAATACCTATGGTTCAAAAACCAATTCAGCATATAACAATCCTTTATGGACAGTAAATGAATTAGAAAACTTAAACAATGTTGAGCGATATTTATTAAACTTAGAAACTACCTACAAGCCAACTGATAAAATTACGGTAATCGCTAGAGGCGGAGTTGATAACTATGTAGATTTTAGAAGCGCATTCTTTCCAATGTTTTCTTCAGGATCTGTACCAAGTAAAGGGTTTTATGCTCTTGAAAACAGAGACTTAAAAAATTTAACCTTTGATTTAATTGGAAGGACAAATTTTGATATCAATGATGATACAAATTTAGCAGTAACCTTAGGATATGGTCATAGTAATAAAAAGAGGTATTCTATATATTCAAGAGCTCAGAACTTTTTATTTAATACACGAATAAAAGATTTAAACACACTTGCAACTGATGAAAATGTGAGATCTGTAAACTCAAAATCATTTTTTAAATCCGATCGATTTTATAGTGTTTTAGGTTTGCAACATAAAAATGTGTTTTTAAATGTAACCGGTGCTTATGAAACGTTTTCTAGTGCAAGTGAAGGAGTTTTTTATCCTGCAGCAGATGTGTCTTGGAATTTTTCACAGCTAGAATCTTTTGACGAGTCATTTGTTTCATATGGTAAGTTTAGAGCCTCATTTGGTCAGGTAGGTGTAGCACCTGGTAGACATAGATTTAATACAACTTTCGAGGCATTCACATATAGTGATTATAGTGACCCAATTGATATTGTTAATTTTGGAGGGGGATTTAAGCTAAATGATGATTTAGGAAATCCAAATGTAAAGCCTGAAATTAAAACAGAATTTGAAGTAGGAGCAGATTTTAAATTCTTTAATGATAGATTGGGGCTAAATCTTACATACTATAGCAACGAAATTAAAGACGTTCTTTTAGATGTGTCTCTGTCTCCAAGTTCTGGGTTTAACAATCAATACAGAAATGCAGGTAAACTATCAAACTCTGGGTTAGAAATTGATTTTGATTATAAAGTACTACAAAACGAAGATTACAACATTTCTATATTTGGAAACTTTAATAACAACAAAAGTAAAGTACTAGACTTAGCAGGAACAGAAGTAGTCGCTTTAGTTGGCGGATCAATTAGTTCAGTTGCAATTGTTGGTCAGCCAATGAGTGTATTATATGGAAGTAAAATTTTGAGAACTGCAGATGGAGCTTATGATTTAGATGCAAATGGATTTTTACAAAAAGATTCTCAACAAGGTGTAATTGGTGATCCAAATGCAGATTGGAGAGGAGGATTAGGGATCAATGCGAATTACAAAAAGTTGAGATTTAATATCTTGTTTGAAACATCTCAAGGAAATGACTATGCAGAACGTACCCGTTTTATCTTAGGGAATTTCGGAACACATGCAGATGTAGGTAATACAGTGACTCCAGAAGTTGATGTGAAAGATGTAAATGGAAATATACATCCAGCAGGAACTCCTGTTCGTGGGAATATTAAAGATTTTGGAGCTGGACCCGTATTGTTAAATCAAGCTTGGTATACAGGAAGAGGTGGAGGATTTGGTTCTTCTCCAATTAATGAATTAGCAGTACAAGATGCATCATGGGTACGATTAAGAGAGATCTCTCTTGGCTATTCAATTAATTCAGACAAATTTAAAAAAGCAACAAAATTATCATCAATTGATTTGACATTGACTGGTAGAAACTTAGCACTATGGACTGATGTAGTAGGAGTAGATCCTGAGATAAACCAAAGTGGTGTAGCCAATGGATTTGGTATCGATTATTTTACCAATCCAACAACAAGCTCATTTGTGTTTTCTATAAAAATTAATTATTAATACATAGAATTATGAAAAATATAAAATATATACTATTGGCGTTCAGTATCGTTCTATCTGGATGTAGCTATGATGATTTAAATGAAAATCCAAACGAACCAACTCAAGTCCCAGAATTGTTAGTGTTTACAGGTACAATGTTAGCAAATATATCTATGAATTCAAGTCATATTAACAGAATTGCTGGTATGTGGACAGGGCAATATAAAGGAGAGCAAAACCTGTATGGAAACATACATACCTATGGTATTTCTACAGAAGAATCAAATAGTTCTTGGGGATACTTGTATAATGGAATTATGGCTCAAAATGATGTAATCCAAAAAGGATTGGCAACTGATTTGTTAATCGTAGGAATCACCAAAGTTATTGAAGCACATGCAGTTGGTACCGCATCTTCTAACTGGGGAAATATTCCATATTCAGAAGCGGTAACAGAAGGCATTGATGACCCTAAGTATGATACGCAAGCAGAGGTTTTTACTCAAATGCAAACACTTTTAGATGCTGCAATTGCAGATTTAAATAACGCATCTAGCTATTCTTTAAGTCAAGATATTTTCTTTAATGGAGATAAAATAAAATGGATAGAAACAGCATATACCTTAAAAGCAAGATATTATATGCTGGTTAAAGATTATGCTTCTGCATATACGGCTGCGCAAAGCGGAATTTCTTCGGCATCAGCTTCAATGAAATATAGTGCACCAGGAACAACTAGTGGAGCGCAAAACTTATTGTATGAAGTGCTGTCAGGTTCTAGATCTGGAGATATAAGTGTTAATGGAACCTATTTATCTGGTTTAGTTGGTACATCTGCTGCATCAAGAAATAACGCAAAAACAGATGAAGATGCAAGAGGTAAATATTACTATTTTGATGAAAACGGAGGAAACTCTTCTGGTGTTGCAGCTGCAACTGCACCAATGCCATTAGTAACTTACGAAGAAAATTTATTAACCTTAGCAGAGGCTGCTGCTAGAACTACAACTTTTGCAACTGCGCTTGGCCATTTAAATTCATTAAGAAGCTTTTTAGCTTCTGGAGGTAGCTTTACAAAGGTAAATAGCGCCGATGTTTTAAAGTATGATGCTTATGTTACTGCAGATTTTGCAAATGGAGGAATAGAAAATACAGATGGAATTAACGATACAAGAGCGCTAATAAGAGAGATTGTAGAAGAGCGTTATGTGAGTGGTTTTGGAACATTTATGCCCTGGAATGATGCACGTAGACTACGTAAGTCAGATACAGATGTGTTAGTTCCTTTTCCATTAAATACAGGTGCAGCTACAGTGCACCCAGAAAGGTTTTTGTTATCTCAAAATGAGTTGAATTCAAATTCAAATGCTCCAGTTGGAGCAACAATATTTGATAAGACAGAGGTAAATCAATAAAAAAATAATTGTTTTCATTAATAAGGAGTTGTTTTAGTGAGAGTTTTACAACTCCTTATTTATTAAAAAAGAAATAAAATGATAACTGTTTTACAAATAGGGTTTGGTCCGTTGGGGATACAAATAGGGAAATATATTAAAAAGAAAAATACAATCAAAACGATTGCGGTTGTTGATGTAAATCCTGACTTTAAAGGGAAAGTATTGACCTCTTTTGATTCAGCTCTATCTAAAAATATTCAAATTTATAACTCAGTAAAAACAGCGATGGATGCTTTGGAAGAAAAACCAGATATTGCAATTATTACTACAGTTTCTAGTTTAGAAAAATTAATACCACAGGTTAAAGAAGTAGCAGAGTTCGGAATCCCTGTAATTTCAACATGTGAAGAATTATCGTATCCATGGAAGTTACAACCAAAATTAAGTATAGAGCTAGATGTAATTTGTAAAAAGAATCAAATTGCTTGTTTAGGAACCGGAATCAATCCTGGGTTTTTAATGGATTACTTACCTTCTGTTTTTAGCTCTGTGTGTAAAGATATAAAACATGTAACCGTAGAGAGAGTTCAAGATGCAACTCCAAGAAGAATTCCTTTTCAGAAAAAAATTGGAGCAGGATTAGATTTAAAAGCATTTAAGGAAAAAGAAGCAACCGGTACTTTACGTCATGTGGGTTTGCAAGAATCTGTATATTTATTGGCAAACAGCCTTGGTTTGGAACTAGATTCAGTCTCTGAGAGTTTAAACCCAGTAATTACTGACAAAGAAGTAGCCTCATCAGCAATAAAAGTAAAAAAAGGCGATGCTAGAGGAGTTGAGCAAATTGCTCATGGCTATGTGAACGGAGAGTGCAAAATATCGATGCATTTTAAAGCAGCAATTGGAGAGCCACGCTCTTATGATAAAATATCCATTAAAGGAACTCCGAATTTTACTTCAGTAATTGAAGGAGGTTTGAATGGAGATATTACTACGTGTGCTATTGTTATTAACAGTATTCAGAGTATATTGAAAGCACCTGCAGGATTACAAACCATGGCAGATATTGGTGTCCCAGGATATGTAAATTAGCTTTTAGCTAGATAAAAAAAGCAGGCAAAAATGAAACGACTAAACTATATTTTCTATTTTCTAAGTGTAACACTTCTTTTTTCTTGTGGGAAAAACATTATACAAGCAGATATATTAATTGAGAATGGGACCGTTTATAATGGAATAGACACAATTTCAAGCAATGTATCTATCGCAGTAAAAAATGATAAAATTGTTTTTATTGGAGATGGTGAATTCGTAAACATTACTGCAAAAAAAACAATAGATGCAACTGGAATGATTGTTTCTCCCGGCTTTATTGATCCACATACACATGCAGATAGGGAGTTGAAAAATCCAGATAAATCCCACAACAAACCATTTCTTTTTCAGGGGGTAACAACAGTAGTTGTTGGGAATGATGGAGATAGTTATTATCCAACATCAAAATTTATAGACACTTATATTAAAAACGGAATTGGAACCAATGCTGTATTATTAGTTGGTCATGGAACAGTTAGAAAACAAGTTTTAGGTAAAAGTGATAAAAAAGCAAGCCCAGATGATATTTTAAGAATGCAAGCAATCATTCAAGAAGAAATGGATGCTGGTGTTTTTGGAATTTCTACTGGATTATTTTATGCGCCAGGAAGTTATTCAAACACAGATGAGGTGATTGCTTTGGCAAAAATAGTGGCTAAAAATAACGGAATTTATGATACACATCTACGAGATGAGAGTTCCTATACAATTGGATTAATTCCAGCGATTGAAGAAGCAATTGAAATTGGAAGACAAGCCAAGTTGCCAATACATATTTCACACATAAAGTGTTTGGGTGTTGATGTTTGGAATCAAAGTGAAGCTATTATAGAACTCATAGAAAATGCTCAGAAAGAAGGCATACATGTTACAGCAAACCAATATCCTTATGATGCGTCGGCAACAGGTTTAAAAGCTGCAGTTGTACCAAGATGGGCAGAAAGTGGTGGTAAAGACTCACTATTTATTCGAATCAAAAATAAAAGCCTAAGAAAAATAATTTTAGCTGAAACAAAGAAGAACATTAGTAGACGAGGAGGACCAGATAAATTATTAATTGTGAAATCTGAGGAATTAAATTTTGTAGGAAAAAACCTGTTAGAAGTAGCAAGTATGTTAAAAGTCACACCAGAAGCAGCAGTGTATAAAGTACTAAAGACAGGGTATGTTCGTGTTGCTTCTTTTAATATGAACCCGAAAGATATTCATAGATTAATGCGACAAAAATGGGTAGTTACAGGTTCTGATGGAAATACAGGGCATCCAAGAAAATATGGTTCCTTTCCTCGTAAATATTACAAATATGTAACCCAAGATAGCATCATAGACTTGGCTACTTTTATCAATGGAAGTACAGCCAAAACTGCAGAGATATTAAAGATTTCAAATAGAGGGAAATTACAAAAAGGCTATTATGCAGATATCATCATATTCAATCCAGAAACCTTTAAAGATCTATCCAACTATAAGAATTCTTTTCAATTGGCAAAAGGATTAGAATATAGTATTATCAACGGAAAAATAGCTATTGATAAAGGAACTTTTACGAAACAACTTAACGGTAGAGTTTTAAAAAAATAAGCAAAACTTCATATCAATAATATGAACTATAAATCTTTATAGTTTAGGAATTTCACATCCCAAAAGTAAGAATTATGAAAAAACAACAACTATTTATTTTAGTGTTTACGGTCTTGTTTTCAGCTAGTTGTAAGAAAAATACTGCTCAAAAAGGAACCATAAAAAAAGCAAATATTGTTGAAGCCATCATCAATGATAAAGACAGTTTTTACCATGTAGATTTTAATACATACCCAGATCAAGATATAAGCTTACCAATTGGAGTGTTTGATTCTGGAACAGGAGGATTAACCGTATTAAAAGCCATTGTTAATTATGATGAAAATGTAAATGAAACACATCTAAACGGAAAAGATGGGAAGTTAGATTTTAATAAGGAATCATTTATCTATTTAGGAGATCAAGCTAACATGCCGTATGGAAACTATTCAAAAGAAAATAAAGTAGACCTTTTAAAAGAACACATCATTAAAGACGCGCAATTTTTATTGAGTAATAAGTACTATTCTAATGCAACAGATGCGGTGGTAAATACGGATAAAAAACCAGTAAAAGTCTTGGTAATTGCATGTAATACCGCCACAGCTTATGGTAAAGAATATATCGAGGAGTTTGTGAAAAAAGCGAATTCTAACATTAAAGTTATTGGTGTTATTGATGCTGGTGTTCGTGGAGCTTTAGCGCGTATTAAAAAAGATGAAGATGTAATTATTGGGGTGTTGGCAACCGTCGGAACGGTGGCTTCTAAAGGATACTATAATACCATTATTAAGTTTAAAGAAGAAATGGGTTATACAGGTAGTATAGAAGTGTTTTCTCAAGGTGGAGTGGGTATTGCAGAAGCTGTAGATGAAGATCTAAATTACTTTGATAAAAACTTAAAAGCGCCAAGAAAAGAATATAAAGGGCCGGGGTTATCTAATGATGTGAAAATAGATAAAACATTGTTTGATGTGTATAATTTCGATTTTAACAACAGCAAGATGTTATGCGATACAGAAAAGACAGATGATTGTACTATTCTACAAATTAATGATGCTAAAAATTATGTGAGATATCACTTGGTAACACTAATGGAGCAAATAAGAGTATCAAAAACAAAAAACAAATTGAAATCGATTATTTTAGGGTGTACACACTATCCATATATGATTACAGAAATCAATTCAATTTTAAACGAGTTGTACAATTATAAAGGGAAAAATAATCAATTTATTTATCGTCAATTTATGATGGAAAACATTAGATTAATTGATCCAGCAGTAGACACAGCAAAAGAATTACATGCCTATTTAAAAGCAGAAAAATTATTTAATCCAAAAGGGAGCATCAAAAATAGTGAGTTTTATATTAGTGTTGCCAACAAAGACAATGCAAATACTATCATTGATAAAGATGGACGTTTCCCCTACGATTATAAATATGGAAGAACTGCAAATGAAATTCAAGAATATGTAAAAGTAGTGCCGTTTAGTAGAGCTAATATTTCTAGTGATATTTTAACTCGGTTTCAAAAACAGATTCCGTATGTGTATCAATTAATGCAGAGTTTCAATCAAAAAAGCAAGAAAACTAAAAACTTAAAAGAAGCAAGTAAAATTTAATTGAGGAAATACTTTAAATTGCGAATACTGATAAAAATAGAAAATATGACATTTACGAAGTTAATATTCCTTTTTCTCATGATGCCTTTTTGTTTGTTTTCGCAAACAGAAACAGGAAATATCGAAGACTATATTGCCACTAAAATATCAAATTCTCCTGGTTCATCAGGCGATGATTATATAATTCCGACGAACAATGATTTATCAGTTTGGAATACTGTAATCGATGCGATTTTGGCAGAAAACATTGGAATTGCAAGAATTAATGCAACTTCACTGAACTATCAAATTACTGAGTTTACAGATACTTCTCTTTCGCCTAATCAGATATTTTATGTGTTGGAAGAAAAAAGCAGTCAAACAAACTATTGGGGAACCTTTGTATTTAGTAAAACTCCAATTCGTGATAATTTGGTAATCCAAGCACCACATTCAAAATACGATACCAATACAGGTAAAGAAGCGGTGCATTGTTTTAAGAATTTGGTAGCGAAAGCACTGTTTATAAATGGAACACACCGTTGTAATAATAGTGATTCTTCTTCATGCTCTGGAACAACAAGTGCTTGTGGTTCAACGGCAGCATTTAGAGTCTCAGATTTGGCACACAATACCATTTCAATTTTTCAAAAAACCACAGAAAATGTATTTAATACAGTTGCAAATTCGGTGTTTATTCAATTGCATGGATTTAGTAAGAAATCTACAGATCCCTACGTAATAATTAGCAATGGTACACGAGTTACACCAACCACAGATTATGCTTCACAATTAAAAGAGGCGCTTTTTGCTGTAGATAATAATTTGACTTTCAAACTAGCACATATTGATACAGGTTGGACTCGTTTAATAGGTTTTACCAATACTCAAGGTAGGTTGATAAACAATTCAGCAGATTACTGTAGTACATCAGCAACTACAACATCAGGTAGGTTTATCCATGTAGAACAAGAGAAATCAAAATTAAGAGCCGATGTAAACGGATGGGCAAAAATGAAAACAGCTTTATCAAATGTGTTTTCTAGTACATTAGGTGTTGATATATATGATCTTGAAGAAGAAGTAACCATCACGCCAAACCCAACTACTGGATTGGTGAAGATAACAGGAGGAAATATAAAAAGGATTGAAGTTTTAAATCAATTAGGGCAATCTGTACAAAGTACAAACTACCCAAAAAATAAGAATTCCGTTTTAATTAATTTAAAAAATCAAGCTTTGGGGATCTATTTTCTGAAAATAGAAACAACCAAAGGCACATTGAAGAAAAAAATCATAAAGAATTAATCTATTTAAGCTGAGAAAACGTTATTGATCTTCTAATTTCATCACGATAAAATCTACCAATTTAGCCGCTAAATTTGCAGTGATGTCATCTCTGTCCAACGTTGGGTTTAACTCTGCAATATCACAGGATATTACTTTCTTACTGTCAAATAAAAAGTGCAACATTTTAAAAACAAAATACGGTGTGAATCCCAATGGAGAAGGAGCGCTAACTCCAGGTGCATAAGCAGATGAAAATCCGTCCATGTCAATAGTGATATACAAATAATCACAAGAGTCAATTATAGGCTGTAAGCGGTCTTGTAACACAGTTAATTCTTCTTTAGAAGACTCACAATCATAATTAAGAGCAAAATGGATATTGTCATTTTTAGCAATATCAAAGAGTTCTTTGGTATTTGATTGTCTTTGAATTCCAATGGCGAAATATTCTACATTGTCAAATTCGTTTAGAACCTGATTAAAAGGAGTTCCAGAACTTGGTTTTTTATCAATTGGGCGTAAATCAAAATGAGCATCAAAATTTATAATTCCAATTTTTTTATCAGAATTACTATTCACTGCCTTGTGAATTCCTTTAAAATGACCGTAAGACATATCATGTCCACCACCAATAGCTATCGGAAAAATATTATTAGAAATGAAAGCTTCTATCGTTTTTGCAAACCCGCTTTGACAGGCTTCCATATCTTCATCTATACAAATGATATTTCCGAAATCTGCTACTTTTTTGGTGTCAAAATGAATTGGAAGTTTAGCTAAACGCTCCCTTAGTGCGGTTGGTCCTTTTTGTGCACCAACTCTACCTAAATTTCTTCGAACGCCTTCATCACAAACATATCCTATTAAAGCAATGTCCGTGTTTTTTGTACCGATGTCCTTGATGTCAAATAATTCAACTTCTTGGTACCAATATTGTTTTCCAATATCTGGGTTCGATTTTCTCCCTGTCCAATATATTTTTTGCGCAGATTGATAATCTACATTTAACGATGTTAATTCCATTTTTTAGTTGAACAATGTATACTGTCCTTTTAGTTTTATAGTAATTGTAATTTCTTTGTTGCTTAGATTTTTAAAATACCAACCATGTTTTCCTTTAAAAGGAGCTGTGAAAGTTCCTGCCATATTATTAGAATAGGCAACAGTATAGCTTTCATAGAATACTTCTTTTGGTGGATTTTCCTCTTCTACTTCTCCGTGAAAATCTAAAAAAATAATCTCTTTATTTTGAGAATGCCATTCGTATTTTATACTTCCGTATTTTAGCATTTTAACTTTATATTCAATCCCTTTTTTTGCAGGGATTTTTACAGTAATGCTATCTTGAATTATGTCAAATTGTTTTTCTGTAGCTGGATTGTTAGCTTCTAAAGGTTTTGTAATATGTGAAGGAGAACCAACGTCTTTTAATTCTATTTCATTGAAGTTTAATTGATTGGTGTTCTTTTTGATATATAATTTACTAAAACCAAAAAGGGAGCCAGTTCCAAGAGGGTCTTTGCCATATTCAGCTGGTAAAACAGCAGTAATAAATACAAGTACACCAATGAGAAAAGCGATACAAACAGATTTTAATAATTGTTTTTTTGGAACGATTAGTTGATTTTTTTTCTCCATAGATTTAGTTTAAAAAATATCCGGTTAATTGAAAAGCCAACAGTAAAAAACCTGCAGCCATTAATACTGTATTGGTGATTTTTGAGAATTTAATAAAACTTTTATATCTTCTCCAAAAGTCAAAAAGGATGAGTACAAACCCTAAGGCTAAAAATTGTCCTATCTCAACTCCAAGATTAAACCCTAAAAGATTTACCAATAACCCCTCTTTATCAAATTTAAATTCTTGTAGTTTGGTTGCCAACCCAAAACCATGAAACAATCCGAAAATTAAAACAGCGACTTTGGT